>Ga0315553_10000052_pt1 | contig 89994 bp, 78 predicted proteins | sample SalMarSW160140MG_FD_203099 | JGI IMG/M metagenome (GOLD analysis project Ga0315553, IMG submission 203099) | Salt marsh sediment microbial communities from the Plum Island Ecosystem LTER, Massachusetts, United States - Salt Marsh Sediment SW1601-40 ... | reverse complement strand
TCCGAATCGAAATTCGAAGGATCGAGCCAACGCTCCATGCCGGCCTTGATGCGCGGCCAGTCGGCATCGGTTATCGCGAACCAGGCGGTGTCGCGATTCCTGCCTTTGACCACCATGTGGCTGCGGAAAATCCCTTCGAAGGCGAAGCCGAAGCGAAGCGCCGCGCGCCGCGACGGCGCGTTCTCCGAGTCGCACTTCCATTCGAAACGGCGGTAGCCGAGGTCGTCGAACACGAAGCGAGCGGAAAGAAAGAGGGCCTCGGTCGCGATCCGCGTCCGCGCGATCGCCGGGCCCCAGAGGATCGACCCGATCTCGATGACGCCGTGCTCCGGCGTGATCCGCATCAGGGCTTGCCGCCCTTCCGCTTTGCCGCTCGCCCGGTCGACGACCGCATAGAAGCGCGGGTCCTCAGTGCCGCTCGCCTTCTCAAGCCATGCGTCGAAGTCAGCACGCGTCGGCGGTGCCTCGAAGAGGTAACGAAAGCGCTCCGCCACGCCCGGCGCGGTCGACGACGCATAGAGGCTGTCGCCGTGGCGCGCGGGATCGATCCGCTCGAGCCGGCACCATCGCCCCTCCAAGGTCTCGGCGGTGGGCAGCGGCCGTGGAATCCAGCGCGACAGATCGCGCTCAGTCATCGTCGCCGTCGCGCGGTCTGCCAAAGGCACCGTTCAGCGTCGACGACTGTGCGGCGCCGTCGAACGCGACTTTGCGATCGGCGAGGCCCTGAGCCGCTTTCAAGAATGCGCCGAGCGCGACCTTGGCGAGCCCGGAGCCGATCGAGATGCGCTTCACGCCGAGCTTCTCCAGTGCGCCAATATCGTTCGAGATGCCGCCCAGACCGCCGATCACGTTGACCGGCACGTTCACCGCATCGACGATGGCGCGAACCTCGTCCTCTGTCGTCACGCCCGGCGCGTAGACGACATCGGCGCCGGCCGCCTCGTAGGCTTTCAGCCGCCGCACCGCCTCGCCGAGCGGATCGCCCTGGAACTTCGCCAGGAAAACCTCACAGCGCCCGGTGAGCACGAAGTCCGAGCCCGATTTGATCGCAGCTTCCTTGGCGGCGGAGAAGCGCCGCAGCGCTTCGTCGAGCGGATAGAGTCCGCCTGTGCCTTGGTCCTTGTCCTCGACCGAGCAGCCGGCAACGCCCACGTCGATCGTCCGCCGGATGGTCTCGCCGACCTCGCCCGGCGTGGCGCCATAGCCGCTCTCGAAATCGCCGTTGACCGGCAGCCCGCTCGCTTCGGCCAGGATCCTCGCATGCGAAATCGCATCGTCGCGCGTCACCGCGCCCGTCGCATCGACGCGCGCCAGCGTCCAGGCAAGCGCCGCCGACGACGTGGCGATCGCCTCGAAGCCGAGATCGGCCAGAAGCCGCGCCGTCCCCGCGTCCCACGGATTGGGCATGACGAAGAGTCCGGTGCGCTGGTGCAGCGCGCGGAAGCGCTGTGCGGCCTCCGGCATTTGCTCCCTCCCGCTAATGGTTGTCGCGCGGGTATTCGTGATGAGCGACGTCGCGGTACTTGGTCGCCGATTTCAGCACCATGCCATGGTCGAACTGATCGACCAGACTGCGCTGGATCTCCTGCCACGGCGTCTGGCTGTGCGGCACGTAGCCGAGCCCGCCATTGCCGAGCTTCTCCTTCGTCTCCGAGCGCCGTTTCTCCAGCTCCTCGTCGGAGATGAGGATGTCGGCAGTGCGCTTCTTGAGATCGATGCGAATCCGGTCGCCGGTCCTGACCAGCGCCAGCCCGCCGCCGACGGCGGCTTCCGGCGAGGCGTTCAGGATCGACGGCGAGCCCGACGTGCCGGACTGCCGCCCGTCGCCGATCGTCGGCAGCTCGTTGATGCCGCGCTGGAGCAGCGCGTCGGGCGGTTGCATGTTCACCACTTCGGCACCGCCCGGATAACCGACCGGCCCGGCGCCACGGATGACGAGGATCGTGTTCTCGTCGATGCCGAGCGATGGGTCGTTGATCCGGTCGTGGTAGTCCTCCCGTCCGTCGAACACGACGGCGCGCCCCTCGAAGGCCTCGGGGTCCTTCGGGTTCGAAAGGTAGCGCTTGCGGAACTCCTCGGAGATCACGCTCGTCTTCATGATGGCGCTGTCGAAGAGATTGCCCTTCAAATTGAGGAAGCCGGCCTCCTTGACGATCGGATTGTCGTACGCGCGGATCACCTCGCGGTCCCAGCTCCGCTTGCCCGTGCAGTTGTCGCCCATCGTCTTGCCGTTCACGGTGAGCGCGCTCGGATTCGGCAATAGGCCAGCCTCGAGGAGCTCGGCTACGACGGACGGCACACCGCCGGCCCGGTGATAGTCCTCGCCGAGGAAGCGGCCGGCCGGCTGCAGATCGAGGAGCAGCGGGATCGCGTGCCCGATCCGCTCCCAGTCGTCGTTGGTGAGCGGAATGCCGAGATGCGCGGCGATGGCGTTGAGATGAATCGGCGCGTTGGTCGAGCCGCCGATCGCCGAGTTCACGACGATAGCGTTCTCGAACGCCTCGCGCGTCATGATCTGCGACGGCTTCAGGTCCTCCTTCACCATCTCGACGATGCGCCGGCCGGTGAGATAAGCGATCTGTCCCCGCTCCTTGTGCGGCGCCGGGATCGCCGCGCAGCCCGGCAGCATCATGCCGAGAGCCTCGGCGAGCGAGTTCATTGTCGTTGCCGTGCCCATGGTGTTGCAGAATCCCGGCGACGGCGCGGACGAGGCGACGAGCTCGAAATATTCGGGCATGTCGATCTCGCCGGAGGCGATGAGCTTCTTGGCGAGCCACTTGATGGTGCCGGAGCCGGTGCGCTGGCCCTTGTGCCAACCGTTCAGCATCGGCCCGACCGAAAGCGCGATCGCCGGCAGATTCACCGTCGCCGCCGCCATAAGCTGCGACGGCGTGGTCTTGTCGCAGCCGGTCGTCAGCACCACGCCGTCGATCGGATAGCCGAACAGCGTCTCGACCAGCCCGAGATAGGCGAGGTTGCGATCGAGCGCCGCGGTCGGGCGCTTGCCGGTCTCCTGGATCGGATGAACGGGAAACTCGAAGGCGATGCCGCCCGCCTCGCGGATGCCTTCGCGCACGCGCTGCGCCAGGATGATGTGGTGGCGGTTGCACGGCGAGAGATCGGAACCCGACTGGGCAATGCCGATGATCGGCTTTCCCGACTGCAGCTCCTCGCGGGTGAGCCCCCAGTTCATGTAGCGCTCGATATAAAGGGCGGTCATGTCCGGATCGTCCGGATTGTCGAACCAGATCTGCGAGCGGAGCTTCACCTGGGTGCCGTGCTTGGCGTCGAAAGACATTGAGAAATCCTCCCGTTTCGGCCCGGAAACTCGCGCGCTGGCGGGTGGAAATCAACGGCAATCGCGCGACTCGTGGCGAAAAGTATGATTTTTCTAGGCGCCCCGCGGGCGCCGGCGATGCAACGACGACGCCGGGCCTGTAAAACCACGAAAAACTCGCACGAAACACGCGCAATGGAAGCGCCCCCAATGACCCTCAAGACCATCGCTGCCTTCGACCGCATCGGCGAGGAGAACGCCTTCGCCGTGCTCGCGCGCGCCAACCAGCTCGCCAGCGAAGGCCGCGACATCATCAATCTCGGCATCGGCCAGCCGGATTTCCGCACGCCGGAGCACATCGTCGAGGCCGCGGTGAAGGCGCTCCGCGACGGCCATCACGGCTACACGGCGGCAGTCGGTATCCCGCCGCTGCGCGAGGCGGTCGCCCGGCGCACGCTGACGACGACGGGCATCGAGATCTCGCCGGAATCCGTGCTGATCGCGCCCGGCGGCAAGGTGACGATGTTCGCCGCGATCCTGATGTTCGGCGAGCCCGGCGCGGACATCCTCTATCCCGACCCGGGTTTTCCGATCTACCGCTCGATGATCGAATTCACCGGCGCGCGACCCGTGCCCGTGCCGATCCGCGAGGAGAACGGCTTCGCCTTCTCCGCCAACGAGACGCTGGCGCTGATCACGCCGGAAACCCGGCTCCTCATCCTGAACTCGCCTGCCAACCCCACAGGCGGCGTCACCCCGCGAGCGGAGATCGAAAAGCTCGTCGCGGGACTCGCGAGGCACCCCGACGTCGCCATCCTGTCGGACGAGATCTACGATTGCATGACCTATGACGGCGAGGAGCACGTCTCGCTTCTCACCTTACCGGAGATCCGCGACCGGCTGATCCTCCTGAACGGCTTCTCCAAGACCTGGGCGATGACCGGCTGGCGGCTCGGCTGGTCGATCTGGCCGGACATGCTGTTCGACAAGGTCAGGAAGCTCGCGGTGAATTGCTGGTCCTGCGTCAACGCACCGACGCAGTTCGCCGGCATCGCCGCGATCGACGGACCGCAGGACGATGTCACGAAGATGGTCGCCGCCTTCGACGGAAGGCGGAGGGTGGTGACGGAGCTTTTGAACACGCTCCCCGGCGTCTCCTGCATCACGCCGAAGGGCGCTTTCTACGCCTTCCCCAACGTCGCCGAGACCGGCTGGGCGGCGAAAAAGCTCGCGGGCGCGCTTCTCGAAGATGTCGGCGTGGCGCTGATCGGCGGCCCGGATTTCGGCGTCAACGGCGAGGGCTTCATCCGCGTCTCCTACGCCAATTCGGAGGAGAACATTAGGAGGGCGATCGAGCGGATCGGCGACTTTCTCTCGCGCCGCAACGCCTCGGGAGAGGAGCGGTTGGCCGCGGCCTCCGCCGGCTGAACCGAGCGCCGAACTCTGCCCGATCTTTCGGCGCTTCCGCCAAATTTTTGACCATATAGACAAAACTGTGCGCCTGCCCCTAAGCTCCTTTCGGGCAAGGGGGAGCAAGGGGCGATTTTCACGCCCCGCGCCCAGTCATTTTCAGGAGGGGCAGATGTCGTTTTCCAAGCCGGACACCGATGGCGCGCGCTTCAACATTGCACGGCGCGGGCTTTTGAGACTTGCCGCGGCAGGCGTTCTCGCCGTCGGGATGGCGTCAGGGGCTGCGACAGCGCAGGACAAGATGAAGGTCGCCGCGATCTTCTCCACGCCGATCGAGGAGCCGTGGGTCAACCAGATCCACGAGGCGCTGCTGAAAGCGCAGGAAGAGCTCGGCGTCGAATACTCTTGGGCGGAGAGCGTGCCCTCCGCCGACTACGCCCGCGTGCTTCGCGAGTTCGCCCGCGACGGCAACAAGCTCATTACCGGCGACGCCTTCGCCGCGGAGGACATCGCCCGCCGCGTCGCCCGCGAGTTCCCCGACGTCGCCTTCGTCTTCGGCTCGGGCCAGGGACCGGCGGAGCCGAATTTCTCCGTCTTCGACAACTGGATTCACGAGCCGGCCTATCTCTCCGGGATGATCGCCGGCAAGCTGACGAAGTCGAACACGATCGGCACCGTCGCCGCCATGGACATCCCCGAGGTGGCGCGCCTCACCAACGCGTTTTGCTCCGGCGCCAAGGAGGCGAACCCGGATGTGAAGTGCAAGGTGTCGTTCATCGGCTCCTTCTTCGATCCGCCCAAGGCCAAGGAAGCCGCGCTTGCGCAGATTTCCGCCGGCGTCGATGCGATCTACGCCGAGCGCTTCGGCGTGGTCGAGGCGGCGCAGGAAAAGGGCATCGTTGCCTTCTCCAACATGTCGGACCAGTCGTCGCTGGCGCCAGACACGGTCGTCACCGGCCCGGTCTGGGACATGTGGCCGACGATCCAGGCGGCGGTGAAACAGGTTCAGGCCGGCGTCTATACGGCCGCCGACTTCGGCACCTTCTCCTTCATGGCCAAAGGCGGCGCCAAGCTCGCACCCTTCCACGAGTGGGAGACGAAGCTTCCGGCCGACGTGATGAAGATGGTGACGGACAAGGAAGCCGCGATCATGAGCGGCGACTTCCGCGTCCCCATCGACGAATCGACGCCGGTCTCGGAGTGAGCCTGCCGCAGGCGAAACCTTCCCCCTGAGGGAAAAGGTGGCTGCGGAGCAGCCGGATGAGGGGTTGCGACTTGACGGTGTGATCGCTGCAGTATCGACGTACCCCTCACCCGTCGCCTTCGGCGACACCCTCTCCCTATGGGAGAGGGTCGAAGCGGACGCCATGCGTGATTCATCTCCCCTCGTCGCGATGCGCGGCATCTCCAAGCGCTTCGGCTCTGTACAGGCCGCCGACGCGGTCGACCTGACGTTGAATGCCGGCGATGTGCTCGGCCTCCTCGGTGAGAACGGCGCCGGCAAGACCACCTTGATGAATGTGCTCTTCGGCACCTACGCCGCCGACGCAGGTACGATCGAGGTCGAGGGAAAGCCGGTCGCCATCCGAAATTCCGCCGACGCGCTCAACTTCGGCATCGGCATGGTGCACCAGCACTTCGAGCTGGTTCCGCGCCACACGGTGATTGAGAACCTGCTCGTCGGGAAAGCCGGGCCGGACGGCCGCCTGACACGCGCGCTTGCGACCGAGCGTCTGAAGACAATCGGCAGGGACTATCACCTTCAACTCGACCCCGACCGGCTCGTCGGCGATCTTTCCGTCGGCGAGCAGCAGCGCGTGGAGATCGCGAAGTCGCTGGTGCGCGGCGCGCGCATCCTGGTTCTCGACGAGCCGACTGCGACGCTGACGCCACGCGAGTCCGACGGGCTTTTTCGCGCGCTGCGCTCGATGGCGAAGCGCGGCATGGGCGTCATCTTCATCTCCCACAAGCTCGCCGAGGTGATCGAGATCACCAACCGGATCACGGTCATGCGGCACGGCCGTGTCGTTGCCGAGCTGGAGAACGACGGCAACCTGTCGAAGCCGCAACTCGCGCGCGCCATGTGTGGACGCGACCTGGTTCCGCCGGAGAAGCCGCCCGTCGCCGTCGGCGCGCCGCTGCTTTCCCTTGATCATGTCTGCGCCAAAGGCCGCGGGGCGCTCGACGATGTCTCGCTGACACTGCGCGCCGGAGAGATCGTCGGCATCGCCGGCGTGTCCGGCAACGGTCAGCGCGAGCTCGCCGACCTGGTGGCTGGGGTGCTTCAGCCGGAGCGCGGCACGATCGCGGTCGCTGGAACCGTCGTCGCGCATCCTTCGCCGAAGGCGATGCAGGCACTGAAGATCGGCCGCGTGCCGGAGGACCGGCTGACCACCGGCATGATCGGCGCGTTGCCGCTGTCGGAATCGATGGCGCTGCCGTGGATCGACCAAGCCCCCTTCAGCCGCCGCGGCGTTCTCGATCGCGGCGCGATCCGCGGCTTCGCCGAGAAGCAGATCGCGCGCTTCGACATCCGCACCTCCGGTCCCGAGGCGCGTACCGGCACGCTCTCCGGCGGCAATTTGCAGAAGGCGCTCCTTGCCCGCGAGATCGCGAGCGATCCGAAGATCCTCCTCGCGGCGCAGCCGACGCGCGGCATCGACGTCGGCGCGACGGAATTCATCCACGGCCAGTTCCTGGCGCTTCGCGCGTCGGGCGGCGCCGTGCTCCTGATCAGCGAGGATCTTGAGGAGATCTTCGCCCTCTCCGACCGCATCGCCGTGATGTACGGCGGGCGGATCATGGCCGACATCCCCGTCGCCGAGGCGACGGTGGAGCGCGTCGGGCTCCTCATGGCGGGCATAAGCGAATCTCCCTCCCCCCTTGCGGGGGAAGGCCAGGGTGGGGGGAAAGATGACGGCAGCGGCATGGCGGAAGCATCGCCATGAGGTCGACGCAGCTCGCTTCCCCCTTCCCTAACCCCTCCCCGCAAGGGGGAGGGGAACGCGGCGGCCTGACATGATCCGCGTGCGACTCGAACGGCGGCAGGAGACGCCGCTGTGGCTGCAGATCGCCATCCCGATCGGCGCGGTGATCGTCACGCTGATCCTTTGCTCCGGGCTCGTAGCGCTTTCCGGCGCAAACGTGGTCGAGGCCTACCAGCTCCTCCTCTTCTCCACCTTCCGCTCCGGCTACGACATCCAGGACACGCTGGTGAAAGCCGCGCCGCTGCTTCTGACCGGCCTCGCCGTCGTCGTCGCTTTCCGCGCCAAGTTCTGGAACATCGGCGCTGAGGGTCAGCTCATGGCGGGCGCCATCGCCGCCTGCTTCATCGGCGAGCGCGAATGGCTGCCGGCCTTCGCTCTCGTGCCGCTGATGATCGTCGGCGCGGCGATCTTCGGCGCGCTCTGGGCGCTGCTCCCGGCGCTTCTGAAAGTGCGGCTCAAGGTCGACGACGTTGTGACGACGCTGCTGCTGAACTTCATCATGCTCTACGGCGTGACCGCGCTTCTCGAAGGACCATGGCGCGATCCGAAGAGCGGCTACCCGAACGCGCCCTCGGTCCGCTTCGAGGCGGAGTTCCCGATCCTGCCATGGATCCACGTTCATCTCGGCGTGCTGGTCGCGCTTCTCGCCGCGATCCTCATCGCCTGGATGATGGCGCGCACGACGCTCGGCTTCAAAATTCGCGCCGTCGGCGAGAACCCGGCCGCGTCGGACTATGCCGGCATCAAGGTTGGCCGCGTGATCCTCCTCGCCGCGCTGATCTCCGGCGCGCTCGCCGGGCTCGCCGGCGCCGGAGAAGTCGGCGGCGTGCGCTTCCAGGTCACCTCCGACCTTTCCTCCGGTTATGGCTACGCCGGCATCGTCGTCGCGACGCTCGCCGAGCTGAGCCCGCTCGGCGCCGTGCCGGCCGCGCTCTTCTTCGCCATCATCTTCAATGGCGCCGGCACCATGGCGCGCGCCACCGGCGTGCCGATCTACCTCGCCGACGTCATCCAGGGCGTGGCGCTGGTGACGATGGTCGCCGGACGATTGTTCGCCACATATCGGCTCCGCCTCATGCGGACACAGGCGGCCGAGGCGACCTGATGAACCTCCTCGCCACGCTCTTCGATGTCGGCTTCTTCGCAGCACTTGTCCGCATCTCGACGCCGCTTCTGCTCGCGACGCTCGGCGAGCTCTATTCGGAGCGCTCCGGCGTGCTCAACCTCGGCATCGAGGGGATCATGCTCCTCGGCGCCATGGTCGGCTTCACCGCCGCCTACTTCACCGGAAGCCTGTGGCTCGGCGTCCTTGCCGCGCTTTTGACCGGCATGCTCGCCGGCCTGCTGATGACGTTTCTCGCGGTCGTGCTCGGCGTCAGCCAACACGTCTCCGGCATCGGCACGACGCTGCTCGCGACCGGGCTCGCCTTCTACCTCTACCGGCTGGTCTTCGGACAGCCGGCCTCGCCGCCCAATATCGTGCCCTTCCAGCCGCTGCCGATCCCGCTCCTCTCCGACATCCCGCTCCTCGGCCCGGTGCTCTTCGACCAGGCGCCGCTGACCTATGCCGCGCTCCTCGCCGTGCCCGCCACGGCATGGCTCCTCTACCGAACGCCTTGGGGACTCGACTTGAGGACCGTCGGCGAGAACCCGCGCGCCGCCGACGCCGCCGGCGTCAGCGTCTGGGGCATGCGCTGCCAGGCGCTCATGATCGGCGGCGCGCTGATGGGCGCGGCCGGCGCCTACCTCACCATCTCGCAGTTCAACGCCTTCACCTTCGGCGTCGTCTCCGGGCGCGGCTGGGTGGCGATCGCGCTCGTCGTCTTCGGCATGTGGAGCCCGTGGCGCTGCGCGGCTGGTGCGCTCCTCTTCGCCGCGCTCGAAGCGCTGCAGCTTCGCCTGCAGGCGCACAACGCCTTCCACCTTCCCTATCAGGTGTTTCTGATGCTTCCCTTCGTCATGACGATCGTGGCGATGGCACTCGTCTCGCGGAACGCCCGCGCCCCCACCGCGCTGCTCGTTCCGTTCAGGAAGGAGGAGCGCTGATGCACGGCGCCAAACCTTCTCCCGTGGGGAGAAGGTGGCTGCGAAGCAGCCGGATGAGGGGATGCGGCGGCTGGCCTTTGGCCGTACTACCCCCTCACCCGTCGCCTTCGGCGACACCCTCTCCCCGCAGTAGAGTTACCGCCGCGCATTTGAGGAGCACTCCTGATGTCATTTGATCTCCTCATCAAAAACGCCACGCTCCCCGACGGCGCGACCGGCGTCGACATCGCCTGCGCCGGTGGAAAGATCACGGCGATCGAGCCCAACATCACGGCCGACGCGGCACGCATCATCGACGCGACGGGCCGCCTCGTCTCGCCGCCCTTCGTCGATTGCCACTTCCACATGGACGCGACGCTGTCGCTCGGCCTGCCGCGCATGAACCAGTCGGGCACGCTCCTCGAAGGAATCGCGCTTTGGAGCGAGCTGAAGCCACTGCTCACACCCGAAGCGGTGAAGGAGCGCGCGCTCCGGTACTGCGACCTCGCCGTCTCCAAGGGCCTGCTCGCCATCCGCAGCCACGTCGACATCTGCGACGACCGGCTGACCGCCGTCGACGCGCTTCTCGAAGTGAAGCGCGAGATTGCGCCCTATATCGATCTCCAGCTCGTTGCCTTCCCGCAGGACGGCTATTTCCGTTCGCCGAATGCAGCGGAGAACCTGAAGCGCGCGCTCGACAAGGGCGTCGACGTCGTCGGCGGCATCCCGCATTTCGAGCGCACTATGGCGGACGGCGCGGCGAGCGTGACGGCGCTTTGCGAGATCGCCACGAAGCGAGGGCTCCTCGTCGACATGCATTGCGACGAGACCGACGACCCGCTTTCGCGCCACATCGAGACGCTGGCCTACGAGACGCAGCGGCTTCGGCTTCAGGGCCGCGTCGCCGGCTCGCACCTGACCTCGATGCATTCGATGGACAATTACTACGTCTCGAAGCTCCTCCCCCTGATCGCCGAGGCGGGCGTGCACGCGATCCCCAATCCGCTGATCAACATCGTGCTGCAGGGCCGCCACGACACTTATCCGAAGCGCCGCGGCATGACGCGCGTGCCGGAGATGCGCGAGTACGGTATCAACGTCGCCTTCGGCCAGGATTGCTGCATGGACCCCTGGTATTCGCTGGGCGGCGCCGACATGCTCGACGTGGCGCACATGGCGCTGCACGTCGCGCAGATGACGAGCCGCGAGGCGATGCGCTTCTGTTTCGAGGCGGTCACCACGAACCCCGCTCGCGTCATGCATCTCGAAGGCTACGGCCTCGCCGTCGGCTGTAACGCCGACATGGTGGTCTTGCAGGCGCACGATTCGATCGAGGCGATAAGGCTTCGCGCCCGCCGTCTCTTTGTCATCCGTCGCGGCAAGGTGATCTCCGAAACGGCGCCGGAAGTCGCCGAGCTCGCTTTGCGCTCGCGCCCGGAAGCTCTTGACCCGGCAAGCTATTTCCCGCGCGCTTAGCTCTCTCGACAAAACACCTTATCAACCGAATAGCCGCGTCGACGAGACGCGCGACAGTACTTACGTGATAGGCACTCGGGCATACTTCATTGAGGCTTGGAATGCGCAGACTGACCCTCATCACGCTTGCAGCGCTCCTCACAAGCGGCTCGATTGCCGAGGCAGCTCGACCGAACACGCTCGACATGACGTGCGCTGAGGCCGCGGCGACGGTTGCGCGCGCCGGCGCGATCGTGCTCTCGACCGGCGTCCACACATACGACCGTTTCGTGGCGACGGGCGCCTACTGCTTGCCGCTCGAAACGACGGAGCGCGCTCTCGCTCCGACGATCGACACGCCCTATTGCCAAGTCGGCTACCGCTGCAAGCAGCGCGAACGCTACCTCTTCAGAGATTGACGGAAGGCATCGATGCCGCGCGGCGCTCGCGCGACGGGACAAACGCGAGGCGCTTTGTCCCGTAATCCCCGCTTTTCACACAGGACGATATTCCGGGTCTCGACGCGTCGGCGTTTTTCGGTGATCGTCGCGTTCGTGAGAGGGCGATCGGTTCGGCAGTGGCAAGTCGGACGACACGTTCGGGTCTCTCGCCCGCGCCGGGATCTCTCGGGAAACCGGATTGCCTCGCGGGTCATCGGGTAGGTCGCGTGCTGCAGCGATGCGCATGTGGCTCTCGGTGAGCCGATGCTCCATGAACGGCGGCCAATCCGTTCGATGGCGTGTCCGATCCGCGGTCGGAACGCGACCTGGGACCTTAAGCGCTAAGGCGCTCAGGCTCAGACCCAGGCGATGCGGCGGAATGCCGAAAGGCATGAGGCCCATGAGCAGGGCTGATAGGGAGGCGTCGGTTGGTTCGCCAAGCGACGCCTTTCCTATTTTTTGCCGATTCCTTTCTGAAAGACCCCTAGTCCGCCGCGGCAGCAGCCGGCGCGGCGGCGGCAGACATATTCGGCCTTCTGCGCAAAAGCAGAAGCATCGGGATGCAGGCGAGCGCCACGATCGCCATCATCTTGAAGTCGTCGAGATAGCTGATCATCTGCGCTTGCGTCGTGGCCAGCTTGTTCACATAGGCGAGCGCCGCCGTGCTCCCGTTCGCGATCGACAGCCCGTTCGGCATCGCGAAGCTGTCGAGCGCCGGGTTGAACGGCGATACACGCGCCACGAGCTCGGCGTGGTTGACCTGCACATTCTGTGCAAGGAGCGTCGCCATGATCGAGATTCCGACGCTCGAGCCGAGGTTGCGCACAAGCGAGAAGAGGCTCGACGCCTCGGTGCGGAGCTCCGGCCTGAGCGTCGCGAAAGCGAGCGTCGATAGCGGCACGAAGAGAAATCCGAGGCCCAGCCCCTGGACGATTCCGTTCGTCACGATCAGCCGCGGGCCCATCTCGGGACTGAACGTCGTCATCTCCCAGAGCGAATAAGCGGTGAGCAGGAGGCCACCGAGGATGAGGATGCGAGCGTCGACTTTTTGCACGAGTCGCCCGACGATGATCATCGAGATCATCGTGCCGACGCCGCGCGGCGCCAGCACCAATCCGCTGGTGATCACCGGATAGCCGAGAATGTTCTGCAGCATCGGCGGCAACAGCGCCATCGTGGCAAGAAGGATGATGCCGATCGTGAAGATGAAGACGAGACCGACGGCGAAATTCCTGTCCTTCAGCATGACGAGCTCGATGAAGGGCTCCTTCGCCGTGGCGATGTGAACCGCGAACATCCAAAACGCCGAGACCATGAGCCCGGTCTCCAAAAGAATCTCGCTTGAGGAAAACCAGTCGAGTTGCTCGCCGCGATCGAGCATCAGCTGCAACGCGCCGACGGCGAGCGAAAGCAGCGCGAAGCCGATCAGGTCGAAACGGCGTTCGCGCAGCTTCGTCTCGGGCATGAAGATGAGGACGCCAAGGAGCGCGATGATGCCGACCGGGACGTTCACGTAGAAGGCCCAGCGCCAGTTGAAGGAATCGGTGAGCCAGCCGCCCAGCGTCGGCCCTGCGATCGGCCCGACCATCAGCCCCGCGCCCCAGATCGCCATCGCCTGGCCGTGCCGCTCGCGCGGATTGATGTCGAGGAGCACCGCCTGCGAGAGCGGCACCAGGCCGGCGCCGAACGCGCCCTGCGCCACCCGGAAAAGCACCATTTCCTCGAGGCTCGTCGCAATGCCGCAGAGCATCGAAGCTCCGGTGAAGCCGGCGATGCAGATCATGAACCAGCGCTTCCGCCCGATCTGGTCGCTGATCCAGCCGGTGAGCGGCGTCGCGATCGCCGCGGCGACGATATAGGAGGTGAGCACCCAGGTGATCGTGTCCTGCGCCGCGTTCAGGCTCCCCTGCATGCTCGGCAGCGCGACGTTGGCGATCGTCGTGTCGAGGATCTGCATGATCGTCGCGAGCATGATCGCGACCGTGATGATGCCGCGGTTCGGGACGACGTCTCCGGCGGCGGCGCCGGGCGCGCTCATGGCTCCGCCATCGCCTCCGGGATCGGATGCACGGCGTCGCCGGCGCCGAAGATGAAGGCGAGCGCCGGGCGTCTGTAGCCGGTGTCGACCTCGACCGACGCGCTGAGGCCGGCCTTGAGCGGAAGGTCTGAAGTCGATTGGTCGAGCTCGATCCTGACCGGCACGCGCTGCACCACCTTCACCCAGTTGCCGGTGGCGTTTTGCGCCGGGAGCAGTGAGAACTCCGATCCCGTGCCGGCTCCGATCGAGGCGACCTTGCCGGTCAGCGCCAAGCCCGGGTAGGCGTCGATCGAAATCGTCGCCTCCTGGCCGGGCGCCATATGCGTCAGGTCGGTCTCCTTGAAGTTCGCCTCGATCCAGCTCCGCCCGCTCTCCATGACGGCGACGACGGAGGTGCCGACGGAGACGTACTGCCCCTCCTTCAGCCGGTCGGTCTGGCTGACAATGCCGTCCGCAGGTGCACGCACCTCCGCGTGCTTCAGGTCGAGTGCAGCCTTGTCCCGAAGCGCGATCGCCTGAAGCACCAGCGGGTGCTTGTCGGTGTCGATGTCCGGATCGCCGCCGAGCGCGGCCCTCGCGCCTTCCAGCGCCTGCTCGTCGCGGGCAAGCGTCTGCTTGGCAGCGCGCAGATCGTTCTCCGCCTCGTCGAACTGCGCGCGCGACGACGTGCCCGACTGCACGAGCTTCTGATAGCGGTCGAAGACCTTCTGCTTGTAGTCGAGGTCGTCGCGCGCCTGCTTCAGCTCGGCCTCGGCCTGGCGATAGGAGGAGCGCATCTGCTCGACCTGGAGCCGCGATGCCGCGATGCCGGCTTGCGCCTGCTCGTAGGCGATCTGATAGGCCTCAGGATCGATGCGGAAGAGGAGATCGCCCGCCTTCACGGGCTCGTTCTCCGTCACCGCGACGTCGGTGATGCGGCCCGCCACCTCGGCCACGATCGACACCATGTCCTGCTGCACATAGGCGTTGTCGGTTCCGGCGTAGCGCCCCGCCATCAGCCAGAAATAGCCGCCAACCACGACAAGAACCGCCGGTACGACGAACATCGCCGTCCGCCGGTTGAGAAACCGCCGCATTCCGCCGGACCCGCGACGGGTCTCCGGCTCAACTGACTCGCTCATACGCTTTCCGTTTTTGTTGAGTGATCTCGTCGTCGATCGACCGCGTCTCGCCGCCACGCTCGGAGAGCGCGGCGCGCACGTGGCGCAGGCCCTGTTTCATCGCTTCGATCTCGTCGGCCGTGAGGCCGGCCGTGATCTCCTCGATCACGCTGCGGCCGACGGTTCGGAACCCGTCCAAAAGTCTGTTAGCCTGCTCAGAAAGAAGCAGAATACGGGCGCGCTTGTCCTTGGGATCGGCTTGGCGGATGACCAGGCCCGCCTCCTCCATACGGCACAGGTGCCGACTGAGCGTGATCGGCTCGATTTCCAGAAGATCCGCCAGTCCCGCCTGGTTAATGCCTTCGTTCATCGCCAGATAGGCGAGAACTTGCCATTGCGCGCGCCTGAGGCCGACCTCGCGCGCCCGCTGATCGAAGCGCTTACGCAGGAGCCGCGCCGTGTCCGCGATGAGAAAGCCCAGGCTATTGGCCTTGGCCCACTTCATGTCCTTCATGGCAATGAGATATAATGAGCTAGCTTATGATAAGCTAGGCTATTTGTGCATGGCGCCCCTGCAATTCGTTGGTAGCTTTCGGAAAAGTTAACTTTCGGCGGAGCTGATCAGAGGGCGGCGGAGCGCCGTGCATCCCATGAAAGACGACCTCGCGAACGCCCGGCTTGCCGCCATCGTCGGCTCCTCGGACGACGCCATCATCGCCAAGAATCTGGATGGCACGATCACCGCGTGGAATCGCGCCGCCGAGCGCCTGTTTGGCTACACGGCCTCGGAAGCGATCGGCCGCCACATCACGCTGATCGCGCCCCCAGGACGCGAAGCGGAGATGCGTGAGATCATCGCCAAGATCGCTCGCGGCGAAAAGGTCGACCATTTCGAGACGCAGCGCCGGCGCAAGGACGGCGCGATCATCGATATCTCGGTCACTGTCTCGCCGATCCACGATCGGACCGGGCGTGTCGTCGGCGCCTCCAAGATCGCCCGCGACATCAGCGAGCAGAAAAGTCTGCGCGGCGAGAAGGCGCTGCTTGCCGCGATCGTCAGCGCCTCCGAAGACGCCATCATCAGCAAGGATCTGAACGGCATCGTCACGAGCTGGAACGGCGCCGCAGAGGAGCTCTACGGCTACACCGCCGAAGAGATCATCGGTCGCCACATCTCGATGATCGCGCCGCCGGAGCGGGTCGAGGAGATGGCGGAGATTCTTGCGAAGATCGCCAACGGCGAGCGTGTCGACCACCATGAGACGCAGCGCCGCCGCAAGGATGGCTCGATCGTCGAAATATCCCTCACCGTCTCGCCGATCTACGACGGCACCGGACGCGTCGTCGGCGCCTCCAAGATCGCCCGCGACATCGGCGAGCGGCGCCACGCCGAAGAGCGCCTGCGGCTCCTGATGCGCGAGCTCGACCACCGCGCCAAGAACGTGCTTGCCGTCGCGCAGGCCATGCTGCGGCTCACCCGCGCCGAAACGGTCGAAGATTACGTGAACGCAGTCGAGGGACGCATCCGCGCGCTCGCACGCGTTCATAGCCGGGTGGCCGAGAGCCGCTGGGACGGCGCGGAGCTTCGCTCGCTTGCTGCTGCCGATATCGACGTCTTCTCCGAGGCCGGCGGGCGCATGACCGCGGAAGGCGATCCCATATGGGTGACGCCCGCCGCAGCACAGGTGCTCGCCATCGTGCTGCATGAGCTCTCCACCAACGCCGCTAAGCACGGCGCTCTCTCCACGGACAAGGGCTCGGTGAGGATCCGCTGGCATCGCGATGAGGCCGGCGACCTCCGCCTCTCCTGGGTCGAGGACGACGGACCGGCGGTCGCCGAGCCGAGCCGCCGCGGCTTCGGTACGCAGATCATCGAGCGCGGCATTCCCGATCAGCTGGGTGGCAGCGCCGAGGCGACATGGTCGCCGAGCGGGCTCCGCTGCGCCTTCGTCGTCCCCGCCGCTCACGTGGTCGATCCGGCGCGAAGCACTGCGAAGGTGCGCTGAGGGGCCGCGGCGATGGCCGGCAACGACGATGCGATCGTCACGGCGGGCGTCCGCCTGACACACCCCGACCGTGTGCTCTTTCCGAGCCAGGGACTGAGCAAGCGCGGCTTGGCCGCCTATTACGAGGCCGTTGCCGACCTCATGCTGCCGCATGTCGCCAAGCGCCCGCTCAGCCTCGTGCGCTGTCCGGCCGGAAGCGAGAAGAACTGCTTCTTCCAAAAGCACGACACCGGCGGCTTTCCCGAAGCGATCGGCCGCATGCCGATCACCGAGGCGTCGGGGTCTTCGAAGAGCTATTTCTACGTCAGCGACGTCGCCGGGCTCGTTGCCGGCGTCCAGATGGGCGTGCTCGAGTTCCACGTCTGGGGTTCGCGCATCGAGCAGATTGAGAGGCCGGACCGCCTCGTCTTCGACCTCGATCCGGATGTCGGGCTGACCTTTGATCACGTGCGCGCTGCTGCGCTGGACGTGCGCGACCGCCTCGCAGCGCTTGGCCTTCGATCCTTTCCGCTTCTGACCGGCGTCAAAGGCATCCACGTCGTTGCGCCGCTGACGCGGCGGACCGAATGGCCGCAGGTGAAGGCATTCGCCAAGGGATTCGCCGCGACGCTGGCGGCAGAGGCGCCCGGCCGCTACGTCGCCAACATGGCGAAAGCGAAACGCAAGGGCGTGCTCTTCATCGATTATCTGCGCAACGAGCGCGGCGCGACCGCGATCGCGCCATATTCGACGCGCGCACGCGACAACGCGCCCGTCGCGACGCCGGTTGCCTGGGACGAACTCGGCTCGATCGCCGCCGCAAACGGCGTCACCATGAACGCGATGCTTGAGCGCGTACGCAGCGTCGGCGATCCCTGGACCGGCTATTTCGCCGTCGCCCAGTCGATCACCAAGAAAATGCTGCGAGCGGTCGAGCCGACGTGAGCGTGAGCCGCCGCTCGGCGACGTGCATCTCCTGAATCTCCGCAACATCTCGGTCAGGGAAAGAATGCCGCAGCGCTTGCGCGCGACGTCACGGCGAGGCTCCACACCTTTCATGTCGCCGTCGACGAAGGCGTTTTTGAGGTTCGCAAGGTGACCCGAAGCGAGCGCTCCGCGGGGTCTTTTTTCCGCGTGCTTAAGCGTCGCCCAAAAAATGGGCGGATTCTGAGTTAAAGTTGCACCCAGCGGCACCGATGCGGCCGATCGTCTGCCAAATATCGACGCTGTCCGCGCCCGGTTCGCCGAGCGAGCGGGTTGATTTGGAACAAGGCAATCACCAGATCGTTACGATAGCAGGGTATTATCCTCGATAATCACAGCGGAATCGCAGACAGGGAGCGGCATGAACCGCCTGGTCGTCATTTCCAATCGCGTGGGGCCTCTGAGCGACGAGGGAAAGGCAGGCGGTCTGGCCGTGGGTCTGGCGGATGCGCTTCGCCAGCGTGGCGGCCTCTGGTTCGGATGGTCGGGAAAGACTAGCGAAGAGGGCACTTTCGGCCCGCTGCAGATCAAGGGTGAAGGCGACGTCCAGCTCGTCACACTCGACATGACGAGCGCCGATCTCAACGACTTCTACAACGGCTTCGCCAATCAGGCGCTGTGGCCGATCCTCCATTACCGCATGGATCTTGCCGGCTATGACCGCAGGTTTGCGGAAGGGTTCTGGCGCATCAACGAGCGGATGGGCTCGCGCCTCGCGCCCCTTCTGAAGGCAGGCGACCTCGTCTGGGTGCACGACTACCACTTCATCCCGCTTGGTGGGCAGATACGTGCGTCGGGGTTCACCGGCGCGCTCGGCTACTTTCTTCATGTCCCCTTCCCGCCGCCGGAGGTGCTGACGGCTCTGCCAGATGCGCACCGGCTCGTCCGCTCCATGCTCGCCTACGACGTGGTCGGCTTCCAGACGGAGACCGATCGCGACAACTTCGTCCGCTTCCTCACCGGCGAGTTCGGCGGAAGAGAGCTCGAGGGCGGCTGGATCGAGGCGGGCGGCCGGCGCCTGCGTGCCGACGTGTTTCCGATTGGCATCGACGCGGAGCGCTTCGCCGGCTTCGCGACGACGGCGGAGGGGAAACGCCGCTACTCGCAACTTCGCTCCGAGCTGCACGATCGCAAGCTGATCATCGGCGTCGATCGGCTCGACTACACCAAGGGTATTCCGGAGCGCCTCATGGCGTTCGAGCGGCTGCTTAAGGACTATCCGGAGAACCGCAGCCAAGTGGACTTCCTGCAGATCGCGCCGCTCTCGCGCGAGAACGTGAAGGCCTATTCGCGGCTCCGAAGCGAGCTCGAAGAGCTCGCCGGCCACATCAACGGCACCTACGGGCTTCTCGACTGGACGCCGGTGCGCGTGATGACGCGCGGGTTCTCGCGCAAGGGACTCGCCGGGCTCTACCGCGCCAGCCAGGTCGGGCTGGTGACGCCGCTTCGCGACGGCATGAACCTCGTGGCGAAAGAATATGTCGCGGCGCAGGACCCGGAAGATCCCGGCGTCCTTATCCTCTCGCGCTTCGCCGGCGCCGCCCACGAGCTGACCGAGGCCTTGATCGTCAATCCGTACGACTACGCAGAGATGGCGGAGACCTTGCAGCGTGCGCTCAGGATGCCGCGTGCCGAGCGCAAGGAGCGCTGGCAGTCGCTGAACGACGCGGTGCGGAACGGAAATGCGCGCCGCTGGTGCGCGCTCTTCCTCGACGCGCTCGAAGCCACGCATGCGCAGACGCGCCTCAAGTTTCTCGACGATCCCGAGCGTGGCCAGGGCGGCAGCGCCGAGGTCGCGCGGCTTCGCCGCATCCGCGGCGTCCCGCCGTGGGGCGACCTGAAGCCTTTCCAGGGCCGTCACACCCGCCTTTGAGAAGGGCTGCGTAGCGCCGCGGGGGCTGTTAGCCTTCCTTCACGGGGAGGACTCATGCGCAAGACGAATGACGGCGGCGGACTGAGGCTGCGGGTGGTGCTTCGGCCCGGCGCGGCCCTCGGCCCCGGCAAGATCGATCTTCTGGAAGCAATCGCGGAGACCGGCTCGATCCGCGCGGCCGGCAACCGCTTCAAGATGAGCTACCGCCGTGCCTGGGGGCTCGTTGCCGAGCTGAATGGCATGTTCCGCAACCCCCTCGTCGTCGCCGAGACCGGCGGGCGTGGTGGTGGCGGAGCGACGCTGACGCCGTTCGGCCGCACGGTCGTGGAGCGCTTCCGCCGCATGGAGGAAGGCTCCTGGTCCGCGGTCGAGCGCGACTTCCGCCGGCTTGCGAAGGAGCTCGCGGAGCAGTAGCGAGGCAGCTCTTGACATTGCGTTATTTCTGATTGGGAATAACGAGAGTCTTCGGAGAGCCGCCATGCCGAAACGGATTGCCCTTCTCGCCCTGTCCTTTGCCGCCCTTCTCGCGGCAGGTCTGCCCGCCCGCGCGCAATCCGACGGAGCGACGCTCGTCTTCGCCGCCGCGAGCCTCAAGAACGCGCTCGACGCCGTCGTCGACGATTATTCCAAGTCGACCGGCAAAACGGTCACCGTCAGCTATGCGGGAAGTTCAGCCCTCGCCAAGCAGATCGAGCAGGGGGCGCCCGCCGATATCTTCTTCTCCGCCAACGTCGACTGGATGGACCATCTCGTCGCCGCCGATGCCGTTGCGCCGGAGTCGCGCGTGACGCTGCTCGGCAACGACATCGTCTTGGTCGCGCCGGCCGCCAGCGACGTGAGCCTGACGATCGCCCCGGACTTCCCGCTCGCCGAGGCGCTCGGCGACGGCAAGCTCGCTATGGCGCTGACCGCATCGGTGCCGGCAGGCATCTACGGCAAGGCCTCGCTTGAATCGCTCGGCGTATGGGAGAGCGTCGCGCCGAAAGTCGCGGAGGGCGAGAACGTCCGCGCCGCCCTCGCGCTCGTCTCTCGCGGCGAGGCGCCGGTCGGCATCGTCTATGCGACCGACGCCCAAGCCGATCCGGGCGTGAAAGTCGTCGGCGTCTTCCCGGAGGATTCGCATCCGCCGATCCTTTATCCAGTGGCGCTCACCGCCTCCGCCAAGACCGACGCGCGGGCGTTTCTCGACTACCTGACGTCGCCCGCCGCCGAGCCTCGCTTCGAGGAACAGGGCTTCCGCATCGTCGCACGAGGCTCCTGAGGCCCGACGGCATGATCCCGAAAAGTGGGAACCGGTTTTCGGACAAGATCATGCTGCAACAAAGAGATAGAGCCTCCATCCTGATTCAATCAGAGTGGAAAAGGCTCTAGGGACGCGATGAATTTCACGCCGGCCGAATATGTCGCGATCGGGCTCAGCCTGCGCGTCGCGGTCGTCGCAACGCTCGTGAGTTTGCCGTTCGGGATCGCCGTCGCGATGTTGCTTGCGCGCGGCCGCTTTCCCGGCAAGACGCTGCTCGACGGCTTGATCCATCTGCCGCTGGTGCTCCCGCCAGTCGTCACCGGTTATCTGCTTCTGATTGGTTTCGGACGGCGCGGGCCGTTCGGCGCTTTCCTCGAGCAGACCTTCGGCCTCGTCTTCGCCTTCCGTTGGACCGGCGCAGCGCTCGCCTCCGCCGTGATGGGCTTTCCGCTCATGGTTCGCGCCGTGCGCCTTTCGATCGAGTCGGTCGACCGGCGGCTGGAGGACGCCGCCGCGAGCCTCGGTGCGCGCCGCATAGTGGTCTTCGCGACGGTGACCCTGCCGCTCGTCTTTCCGGGGCTTCTCGCCGGCGCCGTGCTCGCCTTCGCAAGAGCGATCGGCGAATTCGGCGCCACCATCACCTTCGTGTCGAACATCCCCGGCGAGACACAAACCATCCCCTCGGCGATCTACACCGCCTTGCAGATTCCGGGTTCGGAGAGCGCGGCGATCCGGTTGAGCCTCGTCTCGATCGTGATCTCGCTCACCGCCTTGGTCCTCTCCGAGGTGTTGGCGCAGCGCATGCGCCGGAGGCGCGTGACGCCTTGAGTCTCGCCGTTGACCTGAAGGAGCGGCGCGGAGACTTCACACTCGACGTATCGTTCGAGGCCGGGCGCGGCGTCACCGCGCTCTTTGGCCGCTCAGGGGCGGGCAAGACGACCATCGTGACCATGGTCGCCGGCCTTCAGCGCCCGCGCGAAGGGCGGATTCTGCTAAACGGCCGCGTTCTCTTCGACGCGAACGCGCGGAAGAACCTGCCGACCTGGCGGCGCAAGGTCGGCATGGTGTTTCAGGAGGCGCGCCTCTTCCCGCATCTCTCCGTCAAATCGAACCTGCTCTACGGACGCTGGGCGGGCCGGCGACACGCCGAGACGCGGCTTGAATCCGTGCTTTCTCTCCTCGGCCTCGAGAGCTTTCTCGAGCGGCGTCCGCATACGCTTTCCGGCGGCGAGGCGCAGCGCGTGGCCATCGGCCGCGCGCTGATGGCTGCGCCCGAAATTCTGCTGATGGACGAGCCGCTCTCCAATCTCGACGGCGCTCGCCGCGCCGAGATTCTGCCCTTTCTCGAAAAGCTCGCTCACGAAGGCGGCATTCCAATCCTCTATGTCAGCCACGCCGTCGACGAAGTGGCGCGGCTCGCCGATTCGATCGTCGTGCTTACTGAGGGCCGCGTGGTCGCCTCCGGCCCGATCGAGCAGGTGTTCGGCCGCACCGACCTCGGCCCGGCGACCGGACGGCACGAGGCGGGCGCGCTGCTCGTCGCCGAGATCGTAGGCTCGGATCCGGAGTTCGCGCTGACGCGACTGAGGCTCGACAGCGCCGAGGTCGTCGTGCCGGCGCTCGGGCGCAGCCTCGGCACGAAGGTCAGGCTGCGCGTCCGTTCGCAGGACGTCGCGATCGCGCTTGCACCGCCTGAGCAGACCTCGGTCCGCAACGTCGTGCCCGCCGATATCGTTTCGATCGAGACCGGCGAGGACGCCTACGCCGAAGTGCTGCTGTCGGCCGGCGGCCAATATCTGCGATCGCGCATTACGCGAAAGTCCGCCGCCGAGCTCGGCCTCCGGCCGGGCCTTCGCGTCTTCGCGCTGATCAAGAGCATCGCGGTCGAGGCCGACCGAGCCCCCCTGTCCTATCACGGCTGATCCCCTTGCGGATGAGACGCCCGTCTCATACCGTCGCAGAAAGCCCGCGCCAAAGACGCGGGCGCGTTGAGGGAGGCGTTTTCCGTGAAGATCGGATTTTGCATGCTCCTCTGGACGACGCATGTCACGGAGAAGCACAAGGGCATTCTCGAAAAGCTGAAGGCGACGGGCTACGACGGCGTCGAGGTGCCGGTCTTCGAGGGAACGCCCGACCATTTCGCCAAGGTCGGCCGCATGCTCGACGACCTTGGCCTCGGGCGCACCGCCATCACCATCGTCCCGACCGAGGACAAGAACCCGATCGGCAAGGATGCCGCGCAGCGCAAGGCGGCGGTCGAGTATCTGAAATACGTCGTCGATTGCACCGCCGCCCTCGGCGCGAACTGTGTTGGCGGCCCGCTTGCCCAGACGCTCGGCCACTTCTCCGGCAAGGCCCCGACCGATGCGGAGCGCGTACGCGCGAAGGGCGTGCATCGCAAGGTCGGCGACTATGCCCAGAAGCAGGGCGTCAGGCTCGCGATCGAGGCGGTGAACCGCTTCGAGACCTACTTCGTCAACACCATGCTCGACCTCGCCGCTTATCTCGACTTCGTCGACCACCCGGCGGTCCAGGGCATGTACGACACCTTCCACGCCAATCTCGAGGAGGCAGATCCCATCGGCGCGATCGAGACGATCAAGCCGCACATGATTCACGTCCACATCTCCGAGAACGATCGCGGTGTGCCGGGGCGTGGACACGTGCCTTGGGGGCCAACCTTCAAGGCGCTGAAGAAGACCGGCTATGACGGCTGGCTGACCATCGAGGCTTTCGGCCGCGCGCTGCCCGATCTCGCCGCCGCGACGCGCATCTGGCGCGACCTCTCAGAGACGCCCGACGTCGTCTACGAGGAAGGTTTCAGGACAATCAGGAACGGTTGGCGGAAAGCCTGAGAATATCGATCCCGTGTTCCGCTAGTTTCTTCTTTGCGGACGTCACCGCATCGGCAGGAAACTTGTCAGCGTGCCGAACAACGATCGCTTCCCCAGTGAGTTCCGGATGCTCTCCTTCAACGAGGATGGAAAAGCCCTGCGTCACCTTCGGATCGAGTGCCCAATCGGTCAGGCACCGCACGACGCCTACTCGGGCGACCTTCTGACGGGTTCGTGAAAGCCGCGTAGTCTTCCCGTTCTTCTGAGTTGAAATCTCCTCGGCGGCGGCTACGGCAGTCCAGAATTCTCTTTCCAGCTCTCCGTCGTAAGCTTCACCCGCGAGTTCGGCGATTCGCACTTGGCATTCGAGAACCAGATCAGACATCCCTGCTTTCTCAGCATTCACCATCAGCCGACGAAGCAGCTTTGGATCAGACAGGGTTTTTGGATCGGTCGCCATTTTACCAATAGCGTCCCGTCCCGCCGACGACGATGGTGATAATGCCGAGCACGAGGTTGATCCCCACCGTGCGGCGGATCCTGTCGAGCGTCGCCGCCGCCTCGGGAAACGCGCCGGCGTCGACGGCTTTGCGGAAGCGCGGCCACAGCGCGAAATAGAGGTGCCCGAAGAGAAGCATCATCACGATCCCGATCGTCATCATCAGCGCGATGTACATCGCGGCATTGGAGAAGCCCCCGAAATCCGCGATGACCATCCATATCCCGGTGACGAGGAGCAGGATCACCGCGATCCCGACCCACGGGAAGAAACGCTCGAACACGCGCCGCCACAGCGGCAGCCGCACAGGCGGGTCGAGCGCGAACGCCGCCGGCCGCAGCACCTGGTGCGCGAACGCCATGCCGCCGACCCAGAAGACGGCGGCGAGAAGATGGATGGCGAGCAGAACGGCGAGCATCAGGCGACTCCTTCACCCGAGCCTATACACCCTCACGGCATTGTCGTGGAGCACGGCGCGCTGTTCGTCAGGCGAAAGGCCGGCGAGCGCCTTGCGATAGGCATCGAGCAGCGCCGGATAGTCCGTCCACAGCTTCTCGACCGGGAAATTCGATCCATAGAGGCAGCGGTCCGCACCGAAAAGCGCGATGGTCTCCTTCGCGATCCAGGCAATGTGTGCCGGATCGTTTCTATGAATGAAGGTGCCAAACCCGGAGAGCTTTGAATAGACGTTCGGTTGCGCAGCGAGCGCGTGCATCCCGACCCGCCAGGCCGCTCGCCCCGACTCCGACAGATCTTCGAGCATACCGGCATGCTGTAGGATGAAGGTCGTCGCGCCAAAGTCGGACGCGAGCCGCGCGGCGCCTTGCATCTGGCTGGCGAAAACCTGCAAGTCGAAGGAGAAGCCGTAATCGGCAAGCGCGGCAAAGTTCTTGCGGAAGATCGGATCGTCGCAGAGGTCCGGCTGTTGCGCGAAGCGGTACTGCTCGTTTTCGTGCCAATGGAGTTGCATGCGCACACCGCGCATCAACGGATATCTCTTCAGCCGGTCGAGCGCCGGCCTGACGTCCTTCGCCATCAGGTCGGCGTAGCCGACGATCGCGTGCGGCCAACCGCTCTCCTCCGCCGTCTTCTGCACCCAGGCGACTTCCCCCTCCGCCTTCTCCGCCGGCCAGTTCGCCTGCACGTAGACGGATTTCTCGACACCTGTCCCGGCGATGTCGTCGAGATATTCGCTGATCGGATAGTCGCGCCGGATCGGCTCGTAGGGCCCGAAGATGCGCGGCACCATCGGCCCCTTGAGCCACGGCAGGTCGTCCTGCCGCCAGATGTGATGATGCGCGTCGACGACCGGGATCATTGGCCACCACGTTGACCGCCCTCCCCCTTCCGGGGAGGTCGAAGTTCGGAGGACGCGAAGCGGACGAAGAACTTCGGGTGGGGGTAGACGATCGGCGCTGCTACCCCCACCCGAGATTTGCGGCGTCTCCGGCTTGCAAATCTCGACCTCCCCGCAAGGGGGAGGTTACGCGGCTCGCGCGTCTCAGCCATCTTCGCAATTCTGGCTCGCGTCAGCGCGTCCTCAGATGAACACCTTCTCCTCCGCCATGAAGTGGAAGCGGCTGGCGCAATGCGCGGCGGCGTCGGCGCCAGCGGCTTTGCCCTCATCAGTGCCGAAGCCCTTGAGGCGCGCCTCGTCGGAGTCCCACCACATCTCTGAGATCGCGTCATAGGGCGAATCCGGATTCTCGCTGACCGGCACGTTCATCCGGTAACCCTTCATGCCGGGGATCTTCTCGGCGAGCTTCGGATGCTCGCTCGATGCCCAATTGCGGAACTCATCGAAGCTCATGCCTTCCTTGCGCTTCATCAGCGACAGAACCTTCAACATTACGAACCCTTCTCTTTGTGATCAGTTGGCGGCGGCCTTGTTGGCCTGAATGCCGCGCAGAACCTTTTCCGGTGTGATCGGCAGCGAATCGACGCGAACGCCGACCGCGTCGAAGATGGCGTTGGCGATCGCCGGGATCGGCGAGTTCGCCGTCATCTCGCCGACGCCCTTTGCGCCGAACGGCCCGTCGTCCGACGGCCGCTCCAGGATCGCCGCCTGGAACTCCGGCAGGTCGCCCGGCCCCGGCATCAGATATTCGTTGTAGTCGACCGGCCCGTACGCGCGGTCGGGATAGTAAGGCTCGGTGGTCTCGTAGAGCGCATGGCTCATCCCCATCCACGCCCCGCCGATGATCTGCTGCTCGACCATCTTCGGATTGAGTGCGCGGCCGATCTCGTAGGCGCTCTTCAGCGACAGCACCGCCACCTCGCCGGTCTCCGTGTCGACTTCCACCTCGGCGATGGTGCAGGCGTGCGCGTAGCAGGTGGAAGGCCGCATGTGCCCGGTCTCCGGCACCGGGTAGGAGCGCTGCACCATGAACATGCCGCGTCCAGACACCGTCTTGCCCTGCTTGAAATGCGCGGCGAGCGCCGCCTGGAACACCGGCATGGAGCGCGCCGGCGCGCCCTTCACCTGGATGTTCCCCTTGCCGTCGGTCTCCAGGTCGGAGGCGTCCGCCTCGAGCTCCTCCGCGGCGACGTCGAGAAGCACCTGCTTCGCCTCCTTCGCCGCCATGATGATGGCGTTGCCGACGCGATGCGTGCCGCGGCTCGCGAACGTGCCCATGCAATGCGGACCGGTATCGGTGTCGGCAGTGTCGACGATGATCGTCTCGACCGGCACGCCGAGCGTCTCCGCGCAGATCTGCGCCATCACCGTCTTCAGCCCCTGTCCAAGATCGACGCTCGACAGCGTGACGACGAAGTTGCCTGTCGTCGTGGCGTGGATCAGTGCCTGACTCGGGTCGCCGCCGAGATTCATGCCGGTCGGATAGTTGACCGCCGCCACGCCGCGCCCGCGCTTCTTAATGCTGTTCGCCTGCGTCATGTCACGCGCTCCGTCGAGGACGCCTTCTTGGCAGCCGCCGACAGCGGCCATTCCGCCAGCCTCGCCGCCGCCTGCATCGTCTCGACCAGCGCCGCGCCGTGCGTCTCCTCGCCGTGCGCCTTCATGTCGCCGTCGCGATAGGCGTTCTTGATCCGGAACGCGATCGGATCCTGGCCTACGAGCCTCGCGAGCTTGTCCATCTGCACTTCGAGCGCGAAGTCGCCGATGGTGACACCGAAGCCGCGCATCGCCGAGGAGGGCGTGCGGTTGGTGTAGACGCAGTGCGCGTCCACGTGCACGTTCGCGATCGTATAGGGCCCCGGCATGTGCGCCGCTGCCTTGGTCGTGCCGTAGGGGCTGTGGCGCGAATAGGCGCCCGCGTCGACGTAGAGCGTCACCTGGCGCGCGACGATCCGCCCGTCCTTCATCACGCCGTCCTTGATGATGATGCGCTCCGCCGCGCGTGGGGACGAGACCTGCATCTCCTCCTCGCGGCTATAGGCGTATTTCACCGGACGGTTGGTGAGCATCGCCGCGAGGAACGCGATCGGCTCGGTGATGACATCGACCTTGCCGCCGAAGCCGCCGCCGACCGTGCCGCCGATGAGCCTGAGTTTCTGAAAGGGCGCGTTCAGGATCAGCGCCGCGTTGTCGAGGGTGAAGAAGAGCGCCTGCGTGTCGGTGTAGCAGATGTAGCGGCCGTTCGGGTCGGGAACGACGATGCAGCCGGTAGTCTCGACCGGCGCATGCTCGATCGGCGAGGACTGGTAACGCTCCTCGATAACGTGGTCGGCTTCCGCAAAGCCCTTCTCGACATCGCCGTGGCGCACGCGCCGGCAGTGGTGCCCCTCGTATTTGAAGAAGTTCTGCCCGTGATACTCGTTGACGAGCGGCGCGCCGGGCTTCAGCGCCTCCTCTACATCGAAGACGGCCGGCAGCTCCTCGTAGCCGACCTTCACCTTCGCCGCCGCCTCGCGCGCTGTGCCCAGGCTTTCCGCGATCACCGCGACGACCTGCTCGCCCTTGTAGCGGACCTTGTCGACCGCGAGGCATGGCTCGTCGTCGGGCTCGACCTGGATCAGGCAGAGGATGGTGTAGACGTTCTTCGGCACGTCCTTGTGCGTCAGCACGCGCACGACGCCCGGCATCGCCTCCGCCTCACTCGTGTCGATAGAGAGGATCTTCGCGTGGTGATGCGGGCTTCGCACCATTGCCAAGTGCAGCATGCCGGGGAAGGTGCGGTCGGCGAAATACTGCGTGCGGCCGGTGACGTGCCCGTCGATGTCGGTGCGCTTGTTATTGACGCCGACGGCCTGGTGGCTTTCCCCCTCTTTGGCGGCGCGCTCCTTTGCGAAGAAATCCTTCACGTGCTCCATCGGAAGCCCCTCACCCGCCTAAAGGTTGTCATCCCGGAAGGCCGGGAGCCTAAGCGGGACCCATGACCACTGCGTCCGAGAGATTGGGAGGTGTCTGGGATACCCGTCATGACACCGCCTTCTCGCCGCGCATCTCCGCCGCGGCGGAAAGGATCGCCTCGACGATCGATTGGTAACCGGTGCAGCGGCAGATATTGCCGGAGATCGCATCGATCACATCGGCGCGAGTGGGGCTGGGATTGCGATCCAGCAGCCATTTCGCCGCGAGGATCATGCCAGAGGTGCAAAAGCCGCACTGCACGGCGAAGCCTTCCGAGAAGGCGCGCTGCAGCGGATGCATCTCTCCGCTCGCGGCGAGGCCTTCGAGCGTCTCGACCAACCGCCCCTCGACGCGCTGCGCAGGCGTCAGGCACGAAAGGCGAAGCTCCCCGTCGACGAGCACCGTGCAGGCGCCGCAGGTGCCTTGGCTGCAGCCGTTCTTCGTCGCCGTCAGACCGAGCTTGTCGCGGATCACGTCGACGAGCATCGCGCCGGGCTCGATGAACTCCGCCTGCTCCCGTCCGTTGACGGTGAATTGCAGCGGAACGCGCGCCATTGTCACGAGCCTCTCAGCAGGCGAGCGAGATGCACCGGCAGCACGCTCGACCGATACCAGGCGCTCGCATACGGGTCGCTCGACGGCTCCGTGCCCTCGCCCGCGACCTCGACGGCCTTTTCGATCGCCGCCGCATCGAGCGCGTTTCCTTCGAGCACCTTCTCGACCACCGGCGCACGGATCGCGGTCGGCGCCATCGCACCATATGCGACGCGTGCGCCTTTCACCTTGCCGCCCTCGAGCGGAAGCATTGCGGCGATCGCCAGCACCGAAGCGCCGTGCGGACGCTTGCGCGTCACCTTGACGAAGCGGAACGCGTCCTCCGGCGGAAGCGCGAAGGAAACGCCGGTGACGATGCGGCCCGGCTTCCGCCTGTCCTTGAGAAAAGGTTCGAGATCGACCGTCTCGCTTGTCTTTGCGTCCTCCACCGCGACGTCTGCGCCGAGGGCGAGCAACGCGACGGCGATATCGCCGAAGGGCGCGCGCGCAAAGAGATTGCCGCCGACCGTCGCCATGGCGCGCACCGCCGGACCGCCGATTTCGCGCGCGACCGGATGCAGGAAAGAGAGCCTGGGCTCGGCGAGGATAGCCGCCATCGTCGCAGCCGCGCCGATCTTTGCGCGCCCGCCGGCGAAGCGGATCCCACCGAGCCCGAGCCCGTCGCAAAGCACCAGCGCGCCGATCAAGAGGTTGCCGGAATTATGCGCGCGGACGAGAAGCGTGCCGCCGCCGAGGAACTGCGCCGCACCGTCGGCCGCAAGCGCCACCGCGGCCGCCTTGACGGAATCCGGACGCACGACCGAAAGCGGCATCATTCCTCCCCGCTGGTATTCTTATTGCCTGCCATGTTTGATTATCGATTATCGAGTGTCAATCGTTTATGGCCTGTTGATCGAGGTCGAGAGCGCGTAGAGCTAGGCGTGCGACGGGCCTCTGCCATGGGTGACAGCATGCAGATTTCGACCGCCTCGGCGGACGGGAGCCGAGATTTGGCGCACGAGCCGATCGGCGCGCGCATCCGCAACGTGCTTCTGCGCCGGATCGTCGAGGGCGAATACGAGCCCGGTGCGCGCCTCGTTGAACTGCAACTCGCCAAGGAGTTCGGCACGAGCCAGGCGCCGGTGCGCGAGGCGCTGCGTGAGTTGGAGACCGCAGGGCTCGTGACGATCAAGCCGCGTCGCGGCTCGTTCGTGAACGACTACCACACCCGCGCGCAGCACGAGATCTACGAGGTTCGCGGCGCACTCGAAGAGGCGGCGATGCGGCTTGCCATGCCGCGTCTCAAAGCCGACGCGCGCGGGCTGGCGGCGCACCTTGAAGGCATGCGCGAGGCGGCGCACAACCACGACTTCAACGCCATGGTGCAGCACAGCGTCGGCTTCCACCGCGCCATTCTTCTCGCCGCGGAGAACGAGCTGCTCTTGAAGATGTGGGAATCGCTCCACGTCGAGATTCACACGCGCAAGACCACTCTGCAGCCGAACATGGACATGTCTGCGGTGGCCGAGACCCACGCGCCGATCCTCGCCGCGGTCGAAGCCGGCGACGTCGAAGCCGCCTGCCGGCTCTCGCGCGAGCATCAGCAGTACTTCGAAAGACGCGCTTGAACGCCTTGCCTGTCGGTCAGTCGTCGATGCCGGGATAGTAGGGCGCGACCAGCGCCCGCTGCTTCTCGCCTGCAAGGCAGTCGACCGGCGCCTCCGCCGCGACCGGAACGACACCGGCGGGAAAGCGCCCGGCCACTTCCAGGATCAGCTTGCGACGGATGGAGAGCGCAAGCTCCTCCGCCTTGGTCACCGGCAGCATGAAGGCGCCCGGCCCGCCAATGACGCATTCGGCATAGTAGCGCGCAAGATCCGGGACGATTGGCGAGGGCGCGATCACGATCGGAAGCCCGTTGACGACAATGCCGTTCGCCACCGCCGCGTCGCGCGCCTCGGTAACCGGCCGCCCGTAATTGTTCGGTCCGTCGCCGGAGATGTCGATCGCCTTGCGGTCGCCGGCAAAGTCGTTCGCCTCGAAAAGCGCCGCGCCGAAACTGAGCGCGGTCGAGATCGACGTGCCGCGCGCAAGGATGAGCGGCTGCTTGTCGAGCTCGGCGGAGAAAGCCTCGGCACTTCCCGGACTGTCGATCAGACGCCACGGCACGATGATCTTCTGCCAGCGCCGACCCGACCATTCGACGTAGGTGACGGCGATGCGCCGATGGTCGCCGGCAAGAATCGCCCGGACGAAGTCGGGATGCCGGATCGCCTCCTTGTAGCCGCTACGCTGAAGAAGGAACTCCTCGCGGTCCATCGACGCCGATACGTCGACGGCGATCACGAGCTCCAGATCGACGGGGACAGCCCCGCCGAGATTCTGCGCCTGCGCGGCCGCCGCGGACAGAAGCGCCACAGCAAGGCCAATCGCCGCCTGAACGATTCGCCGCATTGATCTCGCGTCCCAAGGCAACCCGCGCCACTCTATCACTTTTCGAGTCGAACAGATCGCGGTCGTAGCAGGGTCACTGCCTTGTTGCATTGCAACATGACCGCGCTAAGGTGAGGCGACTGTGGCGCGGGGGGCTGGTTGCCTGAAATCCGCAAGATTCTCGTCGCGAACCGCTCGGAGATCGCCATCCGGGTCTTTCGCGCCGCAAATGAGCTGGGGCTGAACACCGTCGGGGTCTTCTCCGAGGAGGACAAGCTCGCGCTGCACCGATTCAAGGCCGACGAGGCCTATCTGATCGGCCGCGGCCCGCATTTGGAAAGGCCGCTCGGCCCGATCGAGGCCTACCTGTCGATCTCCGAAATCCTGCGCGTCGCCGAGCGCTCCGGCGCCGACGCCATCCACCCGGGCTACGGCCTCCTTTCCGAGAGCCCGGAGTTCGCCGAGGCCTGCGCCGCCGCCGGGATCACCTTTATCGGGCCCTCCCCCGACACGATGCGCCGGCTCGGCAACAAGGTCGCCGCGCGCAACCTCGCCAAGCATGCCGGCGTGCCGGTGATGCCGGCGACCGAGCCCCTCCCCGACGACCAGAGCGTCTGGAAGAGCCTGGCGGAGGAGATCGGCTACCCGGTGATGCTGAAGGCGTCGTGGGGTGGCGGCGGGCGCGGCATGCGCGTCATCCGCGACGAGGCGGCGCTCATTCGCGACGTGACCGAGGCGAAGCGTGAGGCGAGAGCCGCCTTCGGCAAGGACGAGGTCTACCTGGAAAAGCTCGTCGAGCGAGCCCGCCACATCGAGGTGCAGATCCTCGGCGACGTCTTCGGCAACCGCGTCCACCTCTTCGAGCGCGACTGCTCGATCCAGCGCCGGCATCAGAAGGTCGTGGAGCGCGCGCCCGCGCCATACCTGACGCCCGACCAGCGCGAGGAGCTCTGCAACTACGCGCTCCGCATCGCCGACGCTGCCGACTATGTCTGCGCCGGCACCGTTGAGTTCCTGCAGGATGCGGAGACCGGCCGCTTCTATTTCATCGAGGTCAACCCACGCATCCAGGTCGAGCACACCGTCACCGAGGAGGTGACCGGCATCGACATCGTCAAGGCGCAGATTCACACGATCGAAGGGAAGCGGATCGGCGAGCCGGAATCCGGCGTACCGCCGCAGGAGGCGATCGGCTTGAACGGCCACGCCCTTCAGTGCCGCATTACCACCGAGGACCCCGAGCAGAACTTCATCCCGGACTACGGCCGCATCACCGCCTATCGCGGCGCCACCGGCTTCGGCATCAGGCTCGACGGCGGCACCGCCTATTCCGGGGCGGTCATCACCCGCTTCTACGACCCGCTGCTCGAGAAGGTCACCGCCTGGGCGCCCTCGCCCGACGAGGCGATCGCCCGCATGGATCGCGCGTTGCGAGAGTTCCGCATCCGCGGCGTCGCCACCAACCTCGCCTTCCTCGAAAACGTCATCAGCCACCCGAGTTTCCGCGCCGCCAGCTACACCACGCGCTTCATCGACGACACGCCGGAGCTGATAACGCTGGTCCGCCGCCGCGACCGTGCGACCAAGCTCCTGAACTACATCGCCGACGTGACGGTGAACGGGCACCCGGAGGCGCGCGGCCGCGCCACGCCCGATCCGCATGCGCCGAAGCCGGTCGCGCCGCTCTTCGACGCCGAGATCGCCGAGGGCACGAAGAATCGCCTCGACCGGCACGGGCCAGCAGCTTTCGCAAAATGGATGCGCGAGGAGCGTCGCACGCTCGTCACCGACACGACGATGCGCGACGCCCACCAGTCGCTTCTCGCGACGCGCATGCGCACGGCCGATATCCTCGGCGCAGCGCCGGCATATGCCGCGGCGTTGCCGGAGCTCCTCTCGCTCGAATGCTGGGGCGGCGCGACTTTCGACGTCGCCATGCGGTTCTTGACGGAGGACCCGTGGGAGCGGCTTGCAGGAATCCGCGAGCGCGTGCCGAACATCTTGCTTCAGATGCTTCTCCGCGGCGCCAACGGCGTTGGCTACACCAATTATCCCGACAACGTCGTGCGCTTCTTCGTGGCACAGGCGGCGGAAGCCGGCATCGATCTCTTCCGCGTCTTCGACTGCCTGAACTGGGTGGAGAACATGCGCGTCGCCATGGACGCGGTGTTGGAATCGGAGAAGCTCTGCGAAGCGGCGATCTGCTACACCGGTGACATCTTCGATGGCGCGCGGCCGAAATACGACCTCGCCTACTATGTCGGGCTCGCGCGCGAACTGGAAAAGGCCGGCGCCCACATCATCGCGGTGAAGGACATGGCCGGCGTGATGAAGCCTGCGGCCGCGCGCGCGCTCTTCAAGGCGCTCCGCGAGGAGGTCTCCGCGCCCCTCCATTTCCACACGCACGACACGTCGGGGATCGCCGGAGCGACGGTGCTCGCCGCCGTCGAGGCCGGCGTCGACGCGGTTGACGCGGCGATGGATTCGCTCTCCGGGCTGACCTCGCAGCCCTGCCTCGGCTCGCTCGTTGCCGCCCTCGACCAGACGGACCGCGCCACCGGCCTCGACCTTGAGGCCATCCGCAAGATGTCGCTCTATTGTGAAGCGGTGCGGTTCCAGTACGCCGCCTTCGAGAGCGATCTGCGCTCCGGCGCGTCCGAGGTCTATCTCCACGAGATGCCCGGCGGCCAGTTCACCAATCTGAAGGAGCAGGCGCGCTCGCTCGGGCTTGAGACGCGCTGGCACGAGGTCGCCCGCGCCTATCACGATGCGAACCTGATCTTCGGCGACATCGTGAAAGTCACGCCGTCCTCGAAGGTCGTCGGCGACATGGCGCTGATGATGGTGACGCAGGAGCTCACAGCCGCGGACGTGCTCGACCCGAACCGCGACATCGCCTTCCCCGATTCCGTCGTGCAGATGATGAAGGGCGAGCTCGGACAGCCGCCCGGCGGTTGGCCCGAAGCGATCCAGAAGAAGGTGCTGAAGGGCGCCGAGCCGATCACCGTCCGCCCCGGCTCGCTTTTCGCTCCCGCCGATCTCGAAGCCGAGCGCGCAGCAGCCGAGAAGATGAGCGAAGAGCCGAGCGACCGCGCGCTTGCCTCCTATCTCATGTATCCGAAGGTCTTCTCCGACTTCGCCGCCGCGCAGGAGAGCTACGGCCCGACCGAGGTGCTGCCGACGCCGACTTATTTCTATGGTCTCCCCGCCGGCGAGGAGATCGCGATCGAGCTCGAGCGGGGCAAGACGCTCGTCGTTCGCTGTCAGGCGATCGGCGAGACCGACGAGGAGGGCCAGGTCCGCGTCTTCTTCGAGCTGAACGGGCAGCCGCGCATCGCCAAGGTGCCCGACCGCGCGCATGGCGCCGGCGCGGCCGCGCGCCGGCCGAAGGCCGAGCCGGGTAACGCCGCGCATATGGCGGCACCCATGCCCGGCGTCATCTCCGGCGTCTCGGTCGCCCCCGGCCAGGAGATCGCGGCCGGCGACGTGCTTCTCTCGATCGAGGCGATGAAGATGGAGACAGCCCTCCACGCAGACCGCGACGGCAGAATAGCCGAGGTGCTGGTCAAGGCCGGCGATCAGATCGACGCGAAGGATCTGTTGCTCAGGTTCGAGTGAGCGAGCCGCTCTCAGCCGATGACGTGCGCCTCGAGCTTATCGAGGCATCCGGCCCATCCTTGCAGGTGCATGTCGCGCACGGCTTCCGCCGCGAAGCGCTCGTGCGTCAGCACCAGCTCGGTGCCGTCGGCGTGCGGCAGGAACTTCACGCGCACAAGCGTCGGCTCATGTGGCAAGGTGCTGACCTTCCACGTATAAGCCAGCTCCTCAGGCTCCCGCACACGCTCGAAGCGTCCAGAGATCCAGGTAATCGACCCGTCGACCTCCAGATTGGCGAGGCGGTATTCGCCGCCTTCACGCAGATCGACATGCGCCTCCGGGCACGACACGGCACCGGGACCCCACCACTGCTTCAGCTTCGCCGGATCGGTCCACGCCGAGAAGACGTCCTCGCGCGGCGCGCGGATAACGCGGGTGATCGTAAGGGCTGTCTGCTGCATGGCTAGCGCCTCCGCTTTTCGACGAATGCGGCGAGGCGGTCGAGCTTCCGATCCCAGAAACTCCGGTAACCCGCGATCCATTCCTCGGCGGATGCCAGCGGCGACGCGTCGAGCACGCAGGATTGCACGTTTCCCTCGCGCGTGCGCCGGATCAGCCCAGCCCGCTCCAGCACGAAGAGATGCTTGGAGACGGCGTTGAGAGACATCTTGTGCGGCTCGGCGAGTTCGGTGACGCGCGCCGGGCCTGCAGCCAGGCTCTTCAAGAGCGCGCGCCGCGTCCTGTTGGAAAGCGCATGGAAGACCGCGTCGAGACGCCTCTCTTCGGCAAGCAGCACGCTTTTCTCCTAAACCGAATGGTTGACGGCTCCCGCAAACCTGTCTAGCATGCCTCGTCAACCGATCGGTTGAGAGATAGAGGTCGAGTGCGGCCATGTCAAACGGAGCATGTCAAACAGGGAGAAGCGCGTGAGCATCCACCAGGAAGTGACGATCGATGCGAGCCCGGACGCCGTCTACGGCGTGCTGACCACCTCCAACGATTTCGCCAAGATGACCGGTGGTCGTGTGGCCGACATTGCGAAGGATGTCGGCGGCGCGGTCAGCCTCTTCGGCGGCGACATCGAAGCGCGCAACGTCGAGCTGACACCAGGCAAGCGCGTCGTGCAGGCTTGGCGGTCGAAGGCTTGGCCGGAGGGCGTCTATTCGATCGTGCGCTTCGAGCTCAGCACCGCCGGCAAAGGCACGAAGCTGACCTTCGACCAGGCGGGGCACCCAAAGGATGCGCAGGTGATGCTCGAAGGCGGCTGGTCGAAGATGTACTGGGAGCCGATGCAGGCGATGCTGGCGGGAAAGTGACGAGGCACCCGCGACGAGCCCCGCTCAGTAGGCCTCCGCATAAAGGTCGCACTGCTCCGACTCCGGTAATGCGGAGACCAACGCGATCTCCGCGCGCTTGTGGCGGAGATAGGCGTCGAGATAGGTGGCGCCGAACCAGCTCTCAGCCTCCGGCGTCGCGGCGAGATTGTCGAGCGCCTCGGAGAGCGATTGCGGCAGCTGCCGGATACCCGCTGCCTTCCGTGCCGCATCGTCCATCGCGGCGACGTTTCGCGGTTCGGGAAGCGCAAGGCCCTGGCGGATGCCGTCGACGCCGGCGTGAATCATCGCGCCGAGCGCCAGATAAGGGCTCGCCGCGCCGTCCGCCGGACGGAATTCGACGTTGAACTGCCGCGCCGGGTCGAGGCCGGGAAGCTCGAGCACCGGGCAGACCCTGAGGCACGCCTCGCGGTCGCGCTCGGCAAGGTAGGCCCAGGTCGGCGCCCAGCGGTTCGGCCTGAGGCGAATGTAGGAGACCGGCGACGGCGCGGTGACTGCGACGATCGCAGGCAGATGCTGAAGCACACCCGCCATGAAGCTCTGCGCGAACGGAGCGAGCCCATAGGCGCCGGCCGGATCGTGCGTTGTCGGCCGACCGGCCGCATCCTGGAAGCTGAAATGGATGTGGACTCCGCTTCCAGTGCCGTCCGGATCGAGAATCGGCGCGAAGGTCGCGCGGTGACCGAGGCGGAAAGCTGCGGCACGCGCCATCTCGCGCACTTTCACCGCGTCGTCCGCCGCCTTCATCCCGAGCGCCGGCGTCGCCGTCACCTCGTATTGCCGCTTGGCGTATTCCGGCAGGAAACTGTCGGGCTCGACGCCCGCTTGCCGCATCGCTGCGACCAGCATTTCGCCGAAGGGCCCATGCCGCCGCCAGGCGTCGAGGCTGTAGGGCGAGCCCGGTCTGTCGTCGACGCCGGTATAGACGAGCTCGTGCTCGAACGAGGCGAAGAGCTCCAGGCCGACGGCATCTTTCAGCGCCGCGAGGCCGCGCCGCAGGAAGTCGCGCGGGCAGCATTCCCACGGGCGCCCGTCGGTGTGCCGGATGTCGCCGAGAAAGAAATGCTCCGCCGCGCTGCCGTCCTCGAAATCGACATTCGTCTCCGTCGACGGATCGGGGACGAGGATCAGATCACCCAGCGCGCCGAACGGGGTGTCTCCGATCGGCCCGAGCGCCGAGATCATCGTGTTCGTCGGCACCCATCCGACGCCCTTGATGAGACGCGAAGCGAGCTCGCTCGCCGGGAACCCCTTGCCGCGTACGCGCCCTGCGATCTCGCACGTCGCGACAAAGATGAGCTTCTCGCGCAGCATCCGCAGTTACGTCTTCTTTGGCGCACAGCGCGCGACGAGTTCCGCCATCGCGTCGCAATCCGCCTCGCCCGCTTCGAGCAGTCCGGCGATGACGCCCTCGCGGTCCGCCGCTGGGCGGTTCTGGCTCACTTTCCACTTCCCCTCGATATGGCTGATCGGAATCTCCAGGCCGACGATGCCCTTCATCTGCGCGGCGACGAAAGCGTCGGGCGCGTCGCTCACGGACCAGGGCTCTTTGCGGGCACCCTCGTTTTCAGCCGTCAGCGCAGCGATCTGCGCCGCGAGCCAGTCGCGGTCCTCGATCGCGCGCATCGTGCCCCGCGCCTGCACGCTCGCGTAGTTCCAGGTCGGAACGACCTTTCCATGCTCCCGCTTCGCCGGGTACCAGGACGGCGTGATGTAGCTTTCTACGCCGTGGAAGATCACCAGTGCCTCGACGGCGGGGTCGAAATCGCGCCATTGCGGATTGGCCCGCGCGATATGCGCCTTCAGCGTGCCGAGCGGCGAGGCGGCCGCGTCGAGGATGAAGGGAACGAGGTTCGCCGTCAGTCCGCCCGCGCCAAAGGTCACGAGCGCACCGAGCGGATGCGCACGGATCAGGGCATGCTGGACTTCGAGGCGGTCTTCGCGGTGATGCGGCGGCTGGTACATCGCACCTCTCGCGGCTCCCGGCGGCCGCACATCAGCCGATTCCAGCCGGAATGCGGTATCCGCCGTGGAATAGTTTGAAACAAAACTAAGTTGCGGCACCTTCGATTTCATTGCATGTTGCCGGGGCGGCGGTCCAGCAGCTTGGATGCGGCGAGCAAAGCGCCTTGCCGGGCTCGCACCGTTCGACAGATTTGCTGGGAGCCCGATGGACCGAAGACCGGAACCGGACGAGAGCCCGCCTGAGCCGCAGGACGCATCGGCAACGCCGGCGGAGGTCAAGCTCGGTCTGCTCGACGATTACATCGCCTTTCACCTGCGGCAGGCGCAGAACGCTTCGTTCAAGGCATTCCAGCGGCAGACGGGCGAGCCGGACCTACGGCCCGGCTGGTTTGCCGTTCTGGCACTGATCGACGTCAACCCGGGCATCACCCCGATACTCTTGAGCCGCGCCAGCGGTCGCGACAAGTCGACACTGACACCGGTCCTCCGCGACCTGACGCAGCGCAACCTGATCTGCCGCACGCCCGTCGCGCACGACAAGCGGAGCTATGCGCTGGCTTTGACGGACGCCGGACGCGAGAAACTGAAGACGCTCGCCGCTCACGCCGCCATTCACGACCGCAAGCTCGACGAGATCGCCGGGCCGAAGAAGGCGGATCTGCTCGTGCTCCTTCGCCGCATTTCCGCGCTGCTCGACTAGCCTTCCGGACACTGAGACTTTCGATGTACACCGCAGCCACGGCTTTTCTCGAAGCGCTGAGCGAAGCCGGCATCGGCTAAATCTTCGCCAATCTCGGCAGCGACCATCCGGCGCTGATCGAGGCGATCGCCGAGGCCAAGGTCTCCGGCCGCGAGATTCCGAGCCTCATCACCTGCCCCAACGAGATGGTGGCGATGAGCGCCGCACAGGGCTTCACGCAGGTGAGCGGCAAGCCACAGGCGGTGCTGGTTCATGTCGAGTGCGGCACGCAGGCTCTCGGCGGCGCCGTCCACAACGCCGCCAAGGGCCGCGCGCCGATCCTCGTCTTCGCCGGCGCCTCGCCCTTCACGCAGGAGGGCGAGCTTCCCGGCAGTCGCAACGAATTCATCCAGTGGCTCCAGGATGTCGGCGACCAGCGCGGCATCGTCCGCGGCTACATGAAATACGACAACGAGATCCGCACCGGCCGCAACGTGAAGCAGATCGTGCACCGCGCGCTGCAGATTTCGCAAAGCGACCCGAAGGGCCCGGTCTATCTGATGGCGGCACGGGAAGTGCTCGAGGAGGAGCTCGCTCCGCCAGCAGCGATCGACCGGAAATACTGGCAGCCGATCGCGCCGTCGGCGCTTCCGCCCGACGCGCCGGCGGCAATCGTCGCCGCACTCGCCAAGGCCGAGCGCCCGCTCGTCGTGACCTCCTATCTCGGCCGCAATCCCGCGGCGGTCGCCGAGCTGGCGCGGTTCACGCAGAGGCTTGGGATCGGCGTGCTTGAGTCGGCGCCGAGCACGATGAATTTCCCGCACGACAATCCGCTCTATCAGGCGAGCCAGTGGAACCAGCAGCAGCAGAACCCAAGGCTTGCCGACGCCGACGTGGTCCTCGTCATCGACAGCGACGTCCCGTGGATCCCGACCGTGAACCGGCCGCGCGACGGCGCCGAGATCTTCCACATCGACGTCGATCCTTTGAAGGAGAAGATGCCGCTTTGGTATATCCCGTCGACGCACATTTACCGGGCAGACGCGGCGACGGCGCTCCGCCAGCTCAACGCCGCAATCGAGACGGCGAAGCTTGATGCGGACGACGTCGACAAGCGCCGCCGGCACTTCTCCGACCTTCATCGCAAGCGGGCCAGCGAGCTTGCGGCGCTCGAAAAGCCGAACGGCGATATGGCGAGCCCGGAATATCTGACCGCCTGCATTCGCAAGCATGTCGACGACGACACCATCGCCTTGAACGAGGGCATCACCAGCTACCACACGATCTTCGATCATCTCGGCATGCGTCGCCCCGGCTCGATCTTCGCTTCGGGCGGCAGCTCGCTCGGCTGGAGCGGCGGTGCGGCGATCGGCGCCAAGCTCGCCGCACCGGAGAAGACGGTGATGTCGCTGACCGGCGACGGCTCCTACATGTTTTCCGTCCCTTCCACCGTGCACTGGATGGCGCGCCACTACGCGACGCCCTTCCTGCAGGTCGTCTACAACAACCGCGGCTGGAAAGCGCCGAAATACTCCGCGCTGCCGATCCATCCCGACGGGTATGCGAGTCGCGCCAACGATATCGGCGTCGCCTTCGACCCGCCGCCCGACTACTCGGGCATAGCCGCCGCGGCCGGCGGTGCCTTCGCCCGCAAGGTCGATCGCGCCGAGGACGTCGAGCAGGCGCTCGAAGAGGCCATGCACGCCGTCAGGAACGAGAAGCGCGCCGCCGTGCTCGACGTCTGGCTCCCACACCTTTAGCGGCGAGACGGACGCGCCCCACCGCAGTCGTCATGCCCGAACTTGATCCGGGTATCCATGCCGTAACGGTTGCGAACGTCACGGCGGCACCGGAATGGATTGCCGGGTCTGGCAGTGACGACAATGGAGATGAGATGCGGCAGCCGCTTTCTTCTGGCGAGGGTCAAGCTGCGCCGGCGAGATAGGCCTCCTGCAGCACGTTCGGATTGGCCATCAGCGTCGCTGCGCTGCCCTCGAAGCGGATTTGTCCCCGTTGATCACATAGGCGCGGTCGGCGAGTTCGAGCGCGACATGCGTAAACTGCTCGATCAGGAGCACGCCGATCCCCTCTTCCGCGATCTCCTTAAGAACCTCCATCAGCCGCCTGACGATGATCGGCGCAAGGCCGAGCGACATTTCGTCGGCGAGCAGGAATTTCGGTTTCGAGATCAGCGCCTGCGCGAGCGCCAGCATCTGCTGCTCGCCACCCGACAGGCTGCCGGCGGCGCGCTCCGCGAGCGCGCTAAGCTCGGGGAAGATCGCATACGCGCGCGCCGCGCTCCCCGCGCGGTCGGCGGAAGAGTGCATGGCGGCCGCGACCTCGACGTTCTCCTTGACCGTCAGGCGCGTCAGCACTTGGTGCCCCTCCGGCACCGCAGCGATCCCGGCGCGGCGAATCTGATGCGGCGCCAGCGCGCCCACGGCGCGTCCGCCGATGCTGACGCTGCCGGAAGCGACCGGCGCGCGCCGGCAAGCGCCAGCACGAGGCTGCTCTTCCCGGCTCCGTTCGGACCGAGGAGCGCGACGGTCTCGCCTGGCTCGACGGTGAGCGACACACCGTCGACGACGGTCTTTGTTCCGCGCATGACGGAGACATTGCGGATTTCGAGGGCGTCGCTCATGCGACCTCCTCCGAGCCGAGATACGCGGCCTTGACGTGCGGGTTCTTCAACACCCCGGAGGCGATCAGCTGGCCGTCCGTCGCCGACGTGAGTTCCGAGAAGGATGTCGAGCGCTTCGTGTCCGAGACGGTCGAGCGCTTCGGCCCGATCGACGTACTCTTCTCCAATGCCGGCAATTTCGGAACGGTCGCGCCGATCGAATCCTTCCCGGCCGAGGTCTTCGATGAGGTGCTCGCCGTGCACGTGCGCGGCGCCTTCCTCACTGCGAAATACGCGGTGCCGAAGATGAACGACCGCGGCGCCATCGTGATCACGTCGAGCGTCGCGGCGACGCGCGGCGACCCCGGCGTCCACGCCTACACCACCGCCAAGCACGCGCAGGTCGGGCTGATGCGCTGCCTTGCCAAGGAGCTTGCGCCGCGCCGCATCCGCGTGAACACGATCCATCCCGGCCCGATCGACAACGCTTTCCAGCATAACGTCGAGGCGGGGCCGACGCAGGCGATCGGGCGCGACGGCGGCGAATTCTTCGACGAGCAGATCCCGCTCGGCCGCCACGCCAGGGTCGACGAGATCGCCCGCTCGGTGCTCTATCTCGCCTCAGATGATGCAAGCTTCGTGACCGGCGCTATGCTGATGGTCGACGGCGGGATGAGTGTCTGACCGGGGCAGGCTCCCGCCGGCGGGAGGACGATGGACACAAAGGTCGCAATTATCGGCGCCGGCCCGTCGGGTCTGCTCCTTTCCCGGCTCCTCCATCGAGCCGGCGTCGACAACGTCGTGCTCGAGCGGCGGAGCGCGGACTATGTGCTCGGGCGCATCCGAGCCGGCGTGCTGGAGCACGGGACGGTCGAACTGCTGGACGAGGCCGGCATCGGCGAGCGCTGTCATCGCGAAGGCTTGGCGCATGAAGGTATCGGCATTGCCTTCGAGGGTGCCCGCCATCGCATCGACTTTCAGGCGCTGACCGGAACCACGGTCACCGTCTACGGGCAGACGGAAGTGACGCGCGATCTGATGAACGCGCTGTCCGCCGATGGCGTGCCGCCGCACTACGAGGCGGAGGTCGTCGCCATCGAGGGGTTCGAGGGCGAGCGCCCACTCGTTCGCTACCGCGAGAACGGTCGGGAGAAGTCGCTCACGGCAGAGTTCGTCGCCGGATGCGACGGCTATCACGGCGTTGCGCGCAAGTCCGTCCCGGCCGGAGCATTCGAGAGCTTCGAGCGCGTCTATCCGTTCGGCTGGCTCGGTGTCCTCTCCGAGACGGTGCCGGTTTCCGACGAGCTGATCTACGCCAATCACGCGCGCGGCTTCGCGCTCTGCTCGATGCGCTCGCACCACCTCTCCCGCTATTATGTGCAGTGCTCGCTCGACGACCGCGTCGAAGACTGGCCAGACCAGAAATTCTGGGACGAGCTTCGCCGCCGGATCGACCCGCCGGCGGCGGACGCTCTGGAGACCGGCCCGTCGATCGAGAAGAGCATCGCGCCGCTTCGAAGCTTCGTCGCCGAGCCGATGCGCTTCGGAAGGCTGTTTCTCGCCGGCGACGCCGCTCACATCGTGCCGCCGACCGGCGCCAAGGGACTGAACCTCGCCGCCTCCGACGTGCGCTTTCTCGCGCATGCGCTGATCGAGCATTACCATGAGCGCTCGCCTGCGGCGCTCGACGCTTATTCCCACACCTGCCTCAGCCGCGTCTGGAAGGCGGAGCGCTTCTCCTGGTGGATGACCTCGCTCCTGCACCTCTTCCCGGAGACGGGGGCTTTCGGCCGGAAGATCCAGCTCGCCGAGCTCGGCTATCTGGTCGGCTCCGACGCCGCCTCGACAGCGCTCGCGGAGAACTACGTCGGCCTGCCGTTCGAGTAGCTGAAGGTCACCGGCTCTGCCTCACACCTTCCGCTGCGCAGCGTTCCAGTGGCGCTCGAGATTGGCCACGAGCGCCGGGCTGAAATGGCAATAGGCCTGGTCGCGCGCATAGGCGGAAGCGTAACGGCGGAACGTATCGAGCGATTCCTGCCCGATGCGAAGCGCGCGCCGGTTCCCGACCATGCTCACCGCTCCGGCGTTGGTGAGCCCCTCGACCACGCGCCCGATCACTTCGGTCATCGCGTCCGGCGCGACGATCTCGTCGCAGATCATCCGCCCCTCCACACTGTCGCAGGGAAGCCGCCGCTCGTATTGGATCGCCTGCCGGGCGATGCGGTCACCGACGAAGCGCGGTAGCCGCAAGTTGGCGAAGCCGGGGATGATCCCCTCCTTCCGCGCCGGCAGCGTCATGTAGGCGTCGCTCGCCGCGAGCACGTAGTCGGCGACGAGAAGGAGCTGGCAGTGTCCGCCGATCGCAAAGGCGTCGACCGCCGCAACCCAGGGCTTCTCGGTGGCGACGCCGGCGACGTCGTCGGGAAGGGCATCGGGCGATGCGACCCCGCGGAAGAGCTTGTGGACGTAGCCCATGTCGCGCTTGAGAAACCACAGGAACGGGATCTCGCCGCGATAGAGCCGCGTCAGGTTGATGCCGGCGCCGAAGACGTGCCGGCCGCGATATTTGGTGTTCTCGACCACGCCGCCGCGCATCACCGCGATGGTGCTCTCCTTGTCGAGGATCGCCGCGTCGACTGCGACCTCGGTCAGGTCGAGCGTGTCCTCGTCCTCCGCGTTGAGGAAGCGCGCATGATGCGAGGTAAGATGGATCGCCTTTCCGTGACGCTTCAGGCGCACCGGACCGAGGTCGAGCGCGCCTTTCCTTTCGAGCTCCTTCAGAGCCTCCGCACTTTCCGGCCGCGGCAGGAGCATCGCGTGACAAAGATGCGTGCCGCATGCTTCGTCGGCGAGCACATGCGCCAGGAAGATTCCCTGGTCGACTTCGGCGCCGTCCTTGTCCCCCTGCTTGAGCTTGGCTTCGGCGGCGACGTCGGCACGCGACGGCGTCAGGCCGGGAAACGCCTCCGCCGCGGCATAGACCAGCTCTTCGAGCCGCAGGAGCCGCGCGCGGCTGCCCGTCAGGCGCTCGTAGACCGCGACGGCATGCTTCTTGAGAAAGCGCTCGCGGCTTTCGCGCGCTGACAGGAGGATCGCCTCGGCAGCAGCCGCCTCGGCGGCGTTGCGTTTCCGCTTCGACGGAAGCGTCGCGATCAGGGCTTTCGAAAGCGCCCAGAAGTTCGCATGGCGATTGCAGTCGTCGGCAAGCACGCCCGACACGGACGGCCGCGCCGCCTCCCACTCCGCCACGGCGGCCGCGACGAATCCGGCCGCGCGCAGGCGCTCTTCGTCGCTCGGAGCGGGGGTGACGTCGTTTCGGGGCCCCATTGCCCAAGCGTCTCAGTCTTTCGGGCGAAGGTCCAGCACGCGCTTCGCCTTGCCCTCGAAGCGGTCGATCGTTCCCGGCGTCTCGACCGCGACCCTTGCCGAGACCCCGAACCGGTCCTTGATCTTCCGCCCGGTCGCGACCGCGACGTGGCTCCGTTCCTCCTCGCTCAGCCCCCTCTCCGGCCGGAACTCCACGCGGATCAGAAGCTCGGCGAGACGGTTCGGGCGGCTCACCTCGATCAGATAGTGCGGCGCCAGACGCCGGTCTTCGCAGACCAGCGTCTCGATCTGCGAGGGAAAGAGATTGACGCCGCGGATGATGAGCATGTCGTCGCTGCGCCCGGCGATCCGCGCGATCCGCCGCATGGCGCCGTCGGCAGGCGGCAGGAGACGCGTGACGTCGCGCGTGCGGAAACGCAGCATCGGCATCCCCTCTTTGCTGAGCGTGGTGAGGACCAGTTCGCCCGACTCGCCATCCGGCAGCACCGTGCCGGTCTCCGGGTCGACGACTTCTGGCAGGAAGTGGTCCTCCCATACCATGAGCGTACCCCGACTCGCCGGCGTCTCCTGTGCGACGCCCGGCCCGATCACTTCAGAGAGGCCGTAAGAGTCGTAGGCCCGCACGCCGAGCCGCGCCTCGATCTCGGCGCGAAGCGATTCCGATGCCGGTTCCGCGCCGAAGATCGCCAGCCTGAGGCCGGTCTTGCCGACACCCTGCCGCGCCAGCTCGTCGGCGATGACGAGCATGTAGGAGGGCGTCGCGAGAAGAATCGTCGGGCCCAGATCGCGGACGAGGAGCGCTTGGCGCTCCGTTGCGCCGCCGCCGACCGGAAGCACCGTCGCGCCGAGCCGCTCCGCACCGCCATGCCAACCAAGTCCGCCGGTGAAGAGGCCATAGCCGAAGGCGTTGTGGACGAGGTCGCCCTTCCCCGCCCCGACGGCGGCAAGCGAGCGCGCCATCAACTCAGCCCACGTGTCGAGGTCGGCCGCGGTGTAGCCGACGAGCGTCGGCTTTCCGGTGGTGCCGCTCGAGACGTGGAGCCGCGCCATCGTCTCCCTCCCGGCCGACAACATCCCGAACGGATAGCTCGCTCTGAGATCGTCCTTCTGGGTGAAGGGAAGGCGAGAGATGTCTTCAAGGGACTTGAGGTCGTCCGGACGAACGCCGGCCTCGTCGAGGACGCGGCGGTAGTGCGGCACGGCGTCGAAAGCATGCTTGACGGTCGCTTTCAGGCGAACGAGCTGAAGCGCTCGCAGCGCATCGGGGTCGAGCGGCGGAGGCGCATATGGCGCGTCGGCGCGAAGCGTCATGTTCCCTCCCCTGATTTCTGCCCAGGCCGCACAGCGGGGACCGCACTCTTCTCGGCGCCCGGCGACCCTACCGCTTAGTTTGCAGCGAAACTATCTGCAGATATCGGCGGGTGGCGCCGCTCGTCGCGCTTCCCTCGATCACGCCGCTTTTTGCTGCGTTTTCTGACGTAGCGGCTCGGCTCGTCAAATGCGCGAAGGCGACCGGCTGCTCGCTTGCGCCGCGGCCGGGGGTTGCTCCGATACAGGCTGGGCGAAGAGCCAGTGGAAAGCTCCGACCGCGAGAACGGCGCCGACGATCTCCGCGGCAATGAAGGCCGGCACGTCGAGCGGCCTGATGCCGGAGAAGGTGTCGGTGAAAGCCCGCGCGATCGCCACCGCCGGATTGGCGAAGGACGTCGACGCCGTGAACCAGTAGGCGGCGGTGATGTAGAGCCCGACTAGCCACGGAATGGCGTCGGCGCGGAATCGGAGTCCGCCGAGGATGGCGCCGACCAGGCCGAAGGCCGCGACCGCCTCGGCGAACCATTGGCCGGGCCCCGTTCGCATATGCGCCGAGGCCTGAAGGAGCGGCAGCTCGAACATCATGTGCGCGGCGAGCGTGCCAACGATCCCGCCCAGGATCTGCGCCGCGACGTAGGCGGCGGCGTCGGGGGAGGTGATCGCACCCCTGATCCGCATGGCGACCGTCACCGCCGGGTTGAAATGCGCGCCCGAAACCGGGCCGAGCACGCTGATCACCACCACCAGGATGGCGCCCGTCGGCAGCGTATTACCGAGAAGCGCCAGCGCCGTGTCATGCGTCAGGCTCTCCGCCATGACGCCCGAGCCGACCACGGTCGCCACGAGAAAGGCCGTGCCGACCGCTTCGCCCGCGAGCCGGCGCGAAAGCCTGAACGGCTGCGCGTCGGTCGCCGCTGTCACGCGCTTTCCTTGGCCGGCGCTGCCCGGCGCTGCCCAATCTCGTCGAGATGCTTCTGCAGCGCCATCCGGTCGAGGCTCTTAAGCGGCAGGCTGGTGAAGACGGAGATGCGGTTCGTCAGCATCCGACAGGTATCCGCAAACGCCGCGCGCTTCACTGCTTCCGTGCCCTCGACCGCCGCGGGGTCGGGGACCCCCCAATGCGCCGACATCGGCTGGCCCGGCCAGATCGGGCAGGTCTCGTTCGCCGCGTCGTCGCAGACGGTGAAGACGAAATCCATCGGCGGCGCGCCGGGAACCGCGAACTCGTCCCAGCTCTTCGAGCGCAGGTCTTCGGTGCTGTAATGCAGGGCATGCAGGAGATCGATCGCATAAGGATGCACTGTTCCCTTCGGATGCGACCCGGCCGAGAAAGCCTTGAAACGCCCCTGGCCATATCGGTTCAGGACGCATTCGGCGATGATGGAGCGGGCGGAGTTGCCGGTACAGAGAAAGAGCACGTTGTAGACGTGGCTATCCATTGGCGTCCTCCTTCGACGGTGCGCGGCACGAGCCGAGCACGCTGATCAAGGGCGTGCAGACTTCCGGCCGCCCGCCGCAGCAATCGTTGACGAGGTACGCGACAACCTCGCGAAAGCGGTCGAGCCGAGCGCGGTAGTTGATCGTGCGGCTGCGCCGCTCGGCCTCGACCAGCCCGGCGCGGGCAAGCACCGAAAGGTGCGTGGACATGGTGTTGTGCGGGACGGTGAGCTGCCGCGCGATCTCGCCTGCCGGGAGCCCATCGGGCTCGTGGCGGACGAGGACCCGGAAAGCGTCGAGCCGGGTCGATTGTGCCAGCGCGGCGAGCGTGAGGATCGCAGCTTCTTTTTCCATATGTCGAGAACTACCGACATAAGTCTGCAAGTCAAGCGTCTTCGGCCGGGTCATGTGGTGGGAGCGCCGCAACCATGCATACTGCCTCAGCGGACGAACGGCCGCGGTGCACGACCGCGGCCGGGATTCTCCAGGGGGAGGCGGTGGCAGGAGTGGTCGGGTTCGAGCGCTTGTTCATCAACGCAGGGCTCGTCACCTGCGACGCTGCCAGGCCGGGCCTTGGCCTGATCGCGGAAGGCGCGATCGGCGCAAGCGGCGGGCGCATCCTCTATGCCGGGCCCGAGGCGGAGCTTCCCGCAGCGATGAGAGCGGCGCCTGAGGTCATCGACTGCGAGGGCCGCCTGATCACGCCGGGGCTCATCGACTGCCACACCCACATCGTCTTCGGCGGCGACCGTGCCCAAGAATGGGAGATGCGCCAGAAGGGTGCGACCTACGAGGAGATCGCGCGTACCGGAGGCGGCATCCTCTCGACGGTGAAGGCGACGCGCGAAGCGAGCGAGGACGCGCTCGTCGAAGCGGCGCTGCCGCGCCTCGATGCGCTGATCGCCGAAGGCGTCACCACGATCGAGGTGAAATCCGGCTACGGGCTTGACCGCGAGAGCGAGGCGAAGATGCTGCGGGCCGCGACGCGGCTCGGCGAAGCGCGCGACGTCGGCGTCGTCCGCACCTTCCTCGGCGCGCACGCTCTGCCGCCCGAGGCGAACGGCGACAAAGACCACTACATCGATGACGTCTGCGAGAGGCAGCTTCCACATGTTGCGGCGGCGGGACTCGCCGATGCCGTCGACGGTTTCTGCGAGACCATCGCCTTCTCGCCCGCCCAGATCGCGCGGGTGTTCGACGCGGCGCGGAAACACGGCCTTCCCGTGAAGCTCCACGCCGAGCAGCTATCCAATCTCGGCGGCGCCAAGCTCGCGGCGGAGCGCGGCGCACTTTCCGCCGACCATCTCGAATATCTCGGCGAGGATGGGGTCGCGGCGATGGCGAAGGCCGGTACGGTCGCCGTGCTTCTGCCCGGCGCCTTCTATTTTCTGCACGAGACGCAGAAGCCGCCGGTCGCAGCGCTCCGCGGCGCCCGCGTGCCGGTCGCGGTCGCGACCGACTGCAATCCGGGCTCCTCTCCCCTCACCTCGCTGCTCCTCGCCATGAACATGGCGGCGACGCTCTTCGGGTTGAGCGTCGACGAATGCCTCCTCGGCGTCACCCGGAATGCGGCGCGCGCACTCGGAAAGCTGTCGGAAATGGGCACGCTCGAAGCCGGAAAGCGGTGCGACATCGCGGTCTGGAACGTGGAGCGGCCGGCCGAGCTCGTTTACCGCATCGGCTTCAATCCCCTCCATCGCCGCTATCGGGGAGGACGGTGAGCACCATCCTTTTAAAGCCCGGGGACGTGCCGCTCGCCGACTGGCGGGCGATCTATCGCGGCGCTTCGGTCGCGCTCGATCCGGCCTGCCGGCCGCGCGTCGAGGCGGCCGCCAAAGCCGTTGCCGCGATCGTCGCAAAGGGCGCGCCCGTCTACGGCATCAACACCGGCTTCGGGAAGCTCGCGACGGTGCGCATCGACGCCGCCGACCTCGCCGCGCTCCAGAAGAACATCGTGCTCTCGCATGCCGCCGGCGTAGGCGAGCCGACGCCGCCGCCCATTGTCAGGCTGATGATGGCGCTGAAGCTCGCGAGCCTCGCGCAAGGCGCCTCCGGCGTGCGTCTCGAGACCCTCGACCTTCTTGCCGCGATGCTCGAACGCAATGTCGTCCCGCTCGTGCCGGCGCAGGGCTCGGTCGGCGCGTCGGGCGATCTCGCGCCGCTCGCGCATATGACCGCGGCGATGCTCGGCGTCGGCGAGGTGCTGGTCGACGGCGCGCGTCGGCCGGCGGAGGCAGCGCTTCGCTCTACGAACTTGGCGCCCATCGCGCTCAGCCCGAAAGAAGGCCTGGCGTTTTTGAACGGCACGCAGTTCTCCACCGCCTTTGCGCTCGCTGGACTCTTCGAAGCGGAGCTTGCGCTTCGCACTGCGCTCGTCACCGGAGCGCTTGCGACCGACGCCGCGCGCGGCTCCGACGCGCCCTTCGATCCGCGCATCCATCTTCTGCGGCGCCATCAGGGGCAGATCGAGGCGGCCGACGCTTTGCGCGAGCTGATGACGGGAAGCGCCATCCGCGAGTCGCATCGCATCGGTGACGAGCGCGTGCAGGACCCCTACTGCATCCGCTGCCAGCCGCAGGTGATGGGCGCGGCGCTCGATCTTCTGCGCGCCGCCGCCGCGACGCTCGCGACGGAGGCGAACGGCGTCTCCGACAATCCGCTCATCTTCCCGGAAGACGGCGAGGCGCTTTCCGGCGGCAATTTCCATGGCGAGCCGGTCGCGTTCGCGGCGGACATGATCGCCATTGCGCTCTGCGAGATCGGCTCGCTCGCCGAGCGCCGCGTCGCAATGCTGGTCGATCCGGCGCTTTCGGGCCTGCCGGCATTCCTGACGCCGAAGCCGGGGCTGAACTCCGGCCTCATGATGGCGCAGGTGACCGCCGCCGCGCTCGTCTCGGAAAACAAGCAGCGGGCGTTTCCCGCAAGCGTCGACACGATTCCGACCTCCGCCAACCAGGAGGATCACGTATCGATGTCCGCGCACGGCGCGCGCCGGCTTCTTCCGATGGCGGAGAACCTCTTCGGCGTGGTCGCGATAGAGCTTCTCGCTGCGGCGCAGGGCTGCGAGTTTCACGCGCCGCTTCTGTCGAGCGCCAAGCTTGAAGCCGTGCGTGCCGCGCTTCGCAAGAACGTGCCGAAGCTCGAAGGCGACCGCCTGCTTCATCCCGACATCGAGGCGGCCACCGCGCTCGTCAAGAACGGCGCGATCGTCGCTGCCTCCGGCGGCCATCTCCCGGCGCTCGCATGACCGCCGCCCCGCACGTCGTCGAGGTCAAGCGGGGCGACGCGCCGCTGATCCTTTCGATCCCCCATACGGGCACCTTAATCCCGCCCGAGATCGAAAGCGACCTCGTCTCACCTTGGCTCGCGCGCAAGGACACCGACTGGCACATCGAGCGTCTCTACGACTTCGCCGCCGACATCGGCGCGACCGTTTTGCGCGCCACGCACTCACGCACCGTCATCGACGTGAACCGCGACCCCTCCGGCGCATCGCTCTATCCGGACCAGACGACGACCGGGCTCTGCCCGACGGAGACTTTCGACGGCGAGCCGCTCTACAGGCCGGGCCGCGCGCCCGATGAGGACGAAATCGCGCGACGATTGAGGCTCCATTTCGAACCCTATCACGATGCCCTCCTCGGCGAGATCGCGAGGCTGACCGCCGCGCACCCGACGCTCGTCCTCTACGACTGCCATTCGATCCGCTCGATCGTTCCGCGGCTTTTCCAAGGCGAGCTGCCGGCGATGAATGTCGGCACGAACTCCGGTGCGAGCTGCAGCTCTGTGTTCGCGCACGTAATCCAGGCGGTCTGCGATGCTTCGGATTTCTCTTGGGTGGTCAATCAGCGCTTCAAGGGCGGCTGGATCACGCGCCACTACGGCCAGCCGTCGTTTGGCGTGCACGCGATCCAGATGGAGCTCGCGTGCCGTTCCTATCTCGTCGAGCCGCTCGCCAAGCCCACCGAGAAGAACTGGCCCCCCGCTTATGACGCGGCCTACGCGGAGAAGATGCGCCACGTGCTCCAATCCGCGCTCAAGGCCTGCTTGTCCTTCGCCCACCGCGCGGCCGAAGAAAGGATCGCATGACCCGGATCGACAATGCCCGCGTCATCCGCGCGCCGCGCGGGTCGGAAATCTCCGCCAAGTCCTGGCTGACCGAAGCGCCGCTGCGCATGCTCATGAACAACCTCGATCCGGAGGTGGCGGAGCGGCCGGGCGAGCTCGTCGTCTATGGCGGCATCGGCCGTGCCGCGCGCGACTGGGAAAGTTTTGACAGGCTCGTTGCGGCGCTGCGGCGGCTCGAAGCCGACCAGACGCTGCTCGTCCAGTCCGGCAAGCCGGTCGGCATCTTCCGCACGCATCAAGATGCGCCGCGGGTGCTGATCGCCAACTCCAACCTCGTGCCGCACTGGGCGACCTGGGAGCATTTCCACAAGCTCGATCGCGCCGGACTGATGATGTACGGGCAGATGACCGCCGGCTCGTGGATCTATATCGGCAGCCAGGGCATCGTGCAGGGCACCTACGAGACCTTCGTCGAGGTCGGCCGCCGGCATTACAACGGCGATCTCTCCGGCAAATGGATCCTGACCGCGGGTCTCGGCGGCATGGGGGGCGCGCAGCCGCTTGCCGCGACCATGGCCGGCGCCTCGATGCTCGCGGTCGAGTGCCAGCCGAGCCGCATCGAGATGCGGCTGAAGACCGGCTATCTCGACACGCAAGCCCAAAATCTCGACGAGGCGCTCGATATGATCGAGCGCGCCTGCAAAGAAAAGAAGCCGCTTTCGGTCGGCGTGCTCGGCAACGCCGCGGAAATCTTCCCGGAGCTGGTCCGCCGCGGCCTGCATCCGGACGTCGTCACCGACCAGACCTCCGCGCACGATCCGCGCAACGGCTATCTCCCCAAGGGATGGACGCTCGCCGAATGGGAGTCCCGCCGCGAGAGCGACCCGGCTTCGGTGGAGAAGGCCGCAAAGCATTCGATGGCCGAGCACGTCCGCGCCATGCTTGACTTCTACCGTGCCGGCGTGCCGACGCTCGACTACGGCAACAACATCCGCCAGATGGCGAAGGAGGAAGGCGTCACCGACGCCTTCGATTTTCCCGGTTTCGTGCCGGCCTATATCCGCCCGCTCTTCTGCCGCGGCATCGGGCCCTTCCGCTGGGCGGCGCTTTCCGGCGACCCTGACGACATCTTCAAGACCGACGCGCGCGTGAAGGAGCTGTTGCCAGACAACAAGCATCTCCACCACTGGCTCGACATGGCGAAAGAGCGCATCCACTTCCAGGGCCTGCCGGCGCGCATCTGCTGGGTCGGCCTCGGCGACCGCCACCGCCTCGGCCTCGCTTTCAACGAGATGGTGGCGTCGGGCGAGCTTGCCGCGCCGGTCGTCATCGGCCGCGACCATCTCGACTCCGGCTCCGTGGCCTCCCCCAACCGCGAGACGGAAGCGATGAAGGACGGCTCCGACGCCGTCTCCGACTGGCCGCTCCTGAACGCGCTTCTGACCTGCGCGTCGGGTGCCACATGGGTGTCGCTCCATCACGGCGGCGGGGTCGGCATGGGCTTCTCGCAGCATTCCGGGATGGTGATCGTCTGCGACGGCACACCGGAGGCGGCGAAACGAATCGAGCGCGTGCTGTGGAACGACCCGGCGACCGGCGTCATGCGCCATGCCGATGCCGGCTACGACGTCGCGCTCGACTGCGCCCGCGAGCACGGGCTCGACCTGCCCGGCATTCTCGGCGAGTAGGTGATGCGGTGTTGAGAGGCACAACGCTTCGTAACCCTCCCCTTGAGGGAGGGTCGAAGGCGGCGGAGCCGGCTTCGGGGAGGGGTAGCGTGCCGGATGCGCGATGCCCCCCTCCCGAAATCTGCGTCGCCTTAGGCTTGCAGATTTCGACCTCCCCTCAAAGGGGAGGTTAAGCCATGGCGACGCCGCGGGCGCATCTGCATTTCGCGACGGCGCTCTTGCCCGAAGGCTGGCGCGACAATGTCCGCGTCGCAATCGCGGACGGGAACATCGAAAGCGTCGCGCCGGACGTCGACCCGTCGCCCCGCGACGAAGGTCACGCGATAGGCCTGCCCGGCATGCCCAACCTCCACAGCCACGCCTTCCAGCGCGCGATGGCGGGGCACGCCGAGCACGCGGCCAAAGATGCAAATCGGGGCGCGGACGATTTCTGGACCTGGCGCGAGGCGATGTATCGCGTAGCGCTCTTCGTCTCGCCGGACGACGTCGAGGCGATCGCCGCCGAGCTTTATGTCGAGATGCTCGAAGCCGGCTTCACCCGCGTCGGCGAGTTCCACTATCTGCACCACGACATTGACGGCGCGCCCTATGCGAACATCGCCGAGATGGCCGGCCGCGTTCTCGCCGCAGCCGGCGAGACCGGCATCGGCATGACGCTGCTCCCGGTCTTCTATGCGCACTCCGATTTCGCCAGCACGCCGCCGACCGACGGCCAGCGGCGTTTCGTCAACGATGTCGACGCCTTCGCCAAGCTCTTCGCGGCAAGCGAAGCCGCCGTGTCGAAGGTTGACGGAGCGAACATCGGCGTCGCACCGCACAGTCTGCGTGCGGTGACGCCGGAAGAGCTCTCCGCCGTCGCCGCGATGGGCGACGGCCCGATCCACATCCACGCCGCCGAGCAGGTGAAGGAAGTGGAGGCGTCGCTTCGCGTCCTCGGCAAGCGTCCCGTCGGTTGGCTCTTGGAGAATGCCGCTGTCGGTCCGCGCTGGTGCCTCATCCATGCGACGCATATGAGCGAGGCGGAGACCAAGGCCCTGGCGAAGAGCGGTGCGACGGCCGGGCTCTGCCCGATTACCGAGGCCAATCTCGGCGACGGCGTCTTCAACGGCCGGCTGTTCCTCGAAAGCCGCGGCAGCTTTGGCATCGGCTCCGATTCCAACGTGCTGATCGACGCCGCGGCAGAGCTTCGCCAGCTCGAATATGCGCAGCGCCTTCGCGACCGCGCGCGCAACCGCATGAACGCCGACGGCAAATCCACCGGCCGCACCCTCTTCGACGCAGCACTTGCCGGCGGCGCGAAGGCGCTCGCTCAGCCCGCCTCCGGCCTTACCGTCGGCGCGCCCGCCGACGTCGTGACGCTCCGCACCGACCACCGAACGCTCGAAGGCCGCGAAGGAGACGCGCTCCTCGACGCATGGATCTTCGCGTCGCGCGGCCCGCTGATCGATTGCGTCTGGGCGCGCGGCGTGAAGCTTGTCGCCGATGGAAGGCACCGCGCCCGCGCCCCTGTCCGCGACCGGTTCCGGAAGGTGATGCGCAAACTCGCCTCACATTGACGCGCAACTCACGCGCGGCGCTCGATCAGCGCCTTCTCCATCATCACGTGGATGCCCTTCGAGCCGTTGACCGTCTGCGTCACGTGCAGATCGGCGGCGAGACTGCAAAGCGTGTACGCGCCCTCGCGGCCGATGCCGGTCCGCTCGCAGATCAGCTTGATCATGTCGCGGAGTGCCTTCACCGCGCATTGGTCGAGGTCGGGATCCATTCCCATCGTCAGATAGTGCGTCGGTGTCTCAGCGCGCGGATAGCCGAGCGTGAGGTCGTCTCTGAGCACCAGCTCGAAGGTTCCCTGCAGCGCAGTCTCGATCGCCGTGACGCAGACTTCGCCGTCGCCCTGCGCAGCATGCCCGTCGCCGCAGGAAAACATCGCGCCCTCGACGAGGATCGGGAGATAAGCGTCGAGCCCGCGACGAGCTCCTTGTTGTCGAGGTTGCCGGCATGGCCGCGCGGTACGAGCGAGGTGATGCGCCCCCAGTTTTCCGGCGGCGCGACTCCCATCACGCCGAAGAAGGGCTTGAGTGGCAGATCGAGCCCCCAAGGCAGCCGCCCCGTCATCGTCTCCGTGTCGAGCGGGATGTTGATCATGTGCGGCTCTTGGAAATCGTCGGGCAGTGTCCCCATCAGCGGGATGATGAGGTTGAAGCCCCAGTCCTGCCGCAGGCTGACGTCTCGTTTCGCCACCATCCGGACCGCGGCACTTATGTCGACCGGCGGCTCTTCCGCTGGCCCTACACGATCTCACGCACTTTCCGCCGCGACCGCACGCCCGCCGATCTCCTGACGCTGATCGCGCAGTCGATCAGCGGCGCGATTCAAGCCGACGATGCGCTCTCGCAGCGCTATCACGTCAGGCCGGCCGCCAAGGCGCATGTGACGACGCCCGGAGCGGCGCCCGTTTATCGCGCCCCGGCCGGCATGGAAGCGCGCGACGACGTGCACTTGATCGTCGAGGACGGCGGCTTCCTCGAATACATGCCGGAGCCGCGCATCCTCTTCCGCGACTCCTGCCTTTCGCAGCGCATCCGCTTGAGCGTCGCCCCGGAGGCAACGGCAATCCTCTCCGACGCCTTCGTGTTTCACCGACCCGGTGAAGACGAAAGATTCCGACACTTCGCGTCGGAGATCGTGATCGAGCGGCCGGGTGGCCGGTTTCTCATGCTGGAGCGCATCGACCTCGACCGGCTCTTGCCGCGCACAGGCAAGCGCGCGAGCTTCTCAGCTTTCGGTACGTTGATCGTGGCGGCGCCGCCGAGCGCGCCGCTCGATGTGTTCGGCGGCGAGGTCGAAGCGCGGATGCAGTCGACGCACGGCGTCTATCTCGCGGTCTCCCGTCTTCCCAACGATGCCGGCCTGGCGCTTCGCGCGGCAGCGCATGACGGGCGCCTTCTGCGCCTCGCCCTTTCCACGGGGTGGAGCGTCGCGCGACGGCTTCTCTTCGGCGAGGAGCCGGCGCCACTCAACAAGTGAGCCGGCCGTCAGCCCTGCGTGGCTACGCTGACGGCGAGTCCGAGCGCCTCGGACTGCGCGACGAAGCCGAAGCATTTCTTGACGTTCCACAGCGTCGCCTGGACGCAGAAGTCCGGCGATGTCGTGCCGCAACAATCTTCGATGAGAATGCAATTGTAGCCGAGGAAGTGCGCATCGGCGAGCGTGTGGAGCACGCAGACGTCGAGATTCACGCCGGCGAAGAAGAGCGTCTTGACGTCGAGGTTCCTGAGAATCGAATCGAGCGGCGTGTCCCAGAATCCGCTGATGCGATACTTGTCGACGTGGATGTCGTCGGGGCCCTGTTCCAGCTCGTCGACGATCTCGGCGGACCAGCTTCCCTTCTCCAGGACGTTGCCGCCGCCGGTCGGCAGCGGATCGCCGATGCCGACGCCCGTGCCGTCGCGATCGAAGGCGTAGAGCGCCGCCGGCGGCATGTTCTTGCGATCGGGCCGGTTGCCCCAGTTGAGCCAGACGATCGGGATGCTCGCAGCGCGAAGCTGCGGCAGCGTCTTCTTCAGCGGCGCGATCGGGGCGCGCTCCGGCGCGAGGTCCTGACCGAGGTGATGCGTCAGCCCGCCTGGCGCGCAGAAGTTGTTCTGCATGTCGACGACGATCATCGCGGCGCGCTTGAGATCGACGTCGATGGCAACGGGCGCCGCGGTGATCGTCGCGGCGAGAGGAGTCGGCGGCGGCGCCGCAAGATCGATGCGCTCCGGGCCGACGGCCCATCGATAGCGGCCGGTGCCGAGCGACCGCAGCGACTGCTCTTCGCCTTCCGCCCGCGGCGGTTGGGCTTTCCGGGACAAGGGCGACATCGCCGCCTCCTGACGCTTCCACGCGACTTTCTGCCTCGTCGCAAGAAGCGTACCACGCGCCCGGCGGAGCGCCCAGTGCCTGCGGACCGGCGCCCGCGGGCAATCAGGCAATCGGGCAATCAGGCGATCGGCATGCGCGTCTCCACCAGCTCCGCCCAATAGGAGGTGCCGTGCGGGATCGCCTCGTCGTTGAAGTCGTAGGCAGGGTGGTGCACGTCGGCGGTGTCGCCGTTGCCGACCTGGATATAGGCGCCGGGGCACACCTCCAGCATGTAGGCGAAGTCCTCACCGCCCATCAGCGCTGCGGCGTTGGCGTCGACCTTGCCGGAAATCTTCTCGGCGACCTGCGCGGCGAACTCCGTCTCCCGCTCCGCGTTCACCATGGAGGGATAGCCCGGCTGCCAGTCGACGACGGCGTTGCCGCCGAAGGCCGCGGCGGTCTGCGCCGCGATCGCCTTGATGCGCTCCTCGGCGAACTTGCGCAGCTCCTTGTCGAAGGTGCGCAGCGTGCCACGAAGCTGCACGCGCTCGGGGATGACGTTGTAGGCGTCGCTCTCCGTGCGGAAGCTCGTCACCGAGACGACGATCGACTGCAGCGGATCGGCGTTGCGCGAGGCGATCGTCTGCAGCGCCAGCACAATATGGCTGGCGACGACTGTGGTGTCGACGGTCGCGTGCGGCTTCGCCGCGTGGCCGCCGCGCCCGACAACATCGATGGCGAACTGGTCTGTCGCCGCGTAGAACGGCCCCGGCCTGATGGAGAAGCTGCCGACCGGAAGCCCCGGCGAGTTGTGCATGCCGTAGACCTCCTTGATGCCGAATCGCTCGATCAATCCGTCCTTCACCATGGCGAGTCCGCCCCCGCCGCCTTCCTCCGCCGGCTGGAAGATCACCGCGGTCGTGCCGTCGAAGTTGCGGGTCTCGGCCAGGTATTTCGCCGCGCCGAGGAGCATCGCCGTGTGTCCGTCATGGCCGCAGGCGTGCATCTTGCCCGGCGTGTTCGAAGCGTAAGGGAGTCCGGTTACCTCGTAGATCGGCAGCGCATCCATGTCGGCCCTGAGGCCGACGACATGGCCGCGCGTGTCGCTCCGCCCCTTGATGATCCCCACCACGCCGGTTTGCCCGATCCCTTCGACGACCTCGTCGCAGCCGAATTCGCGCAGCTTCGCCGCCACGCTGGCGGCGGTGCGGTGCGTATCGAACATGAGCTCCGGATTCTGGTGCAGGTCCCTGCGCCAGGCGGTGATCTCGGCGTGCATCTCGGCCAGCCGGTTCTTGATCGGCATCGTCATGACTCCCATCGGCAGGACGGACATCTCGGTCGGGGCAAGTCCTGCCGGCATCGCCCCGGAGCGTCAGGCGCGGCTCTGCTAAGCCTCCCGCAGCACGTGATGCCCCGGCGAGACCTCGTCGTAGAGCGAGGGATCGGGCTGATAGCCTATGGGGAAAACGGGCGAAGGAACGGGCTTGAAGGTCTGATCGTCGCGGATGTTCCGCTGGCGCGGATCGGCGATCGGCACCGCCGAGAGCAGCGATTTGGTGTAGGGATGGCGCGGGTCCTCGAAGACGGCGGCGCGCGACCCGAGCTCCACGATGCGACCGAGATACATCACCGCGATCTGGTGCGAGATGCGCTCGACCACCGCCATGTCGTGGCTGATGAAGAGGAAGGAGAGCCCGAGCTCCGCCTGCAGCTTCATCAGGAGGTTCAGGATCTGCGCCCGCACCGAGACGTCGAGCGCGGAGACAGCCTCGTCGGCGACGATGAGTTTCGGGCCGGATGCAAGCGCCCGAGCGATCGCCACGCGCTGCCGCTGGCCGCCGGAAAGCTCGTGCGGAAAGCGGCGCAGGAACGTCCGTGGCAGCTCCACGCGGTCGAAAAGATCGGCCACGCGGTCGTCGAGCTCGCTGCCCGTCGCGATCGCAAAGTTCATCAGCGGCTCGGCGACCTGGTCGCGGAGCCGACGGAAAGGATTGAGCGACGCAAAGGGGTCCTGGAAGACCATCTGCATCTCGCGCCGAGCGCGGCGCAGCTCGGTCTGGCCGAGGCGGCGGACATCCCAGCCGTCGAGCATGACGTCGCCGGCCTGCGCCTCGACCAGCCGAAGGATCGAGCGGCCGCAGGAGGATTTGCCGCAGCCCGACTCGCCGACCAGCGACAGCGTCTCCCCGACATTCACCGTAAAGCTCACGTCCTCCACCGCATGCACGTTGGCGACCGTCCAGCGGAAGACGCCGCCGCGCACTGGAAAGCGCGTGGTGAGATGCTTCACCTCGAGCAGCAGCTGCCGCTTCTCCGCTGCGCCCGTCGGAGCGGCGGGGGCCTCCTCAGCGCCGAGGATCGGCATCGGCTCGGGCGCCGACTTGCCGCGCATCGCGCCCAGCTTCGGCACCGCAGCGAGGAGCGCGCGCGTATAGTCCTCGCGCGGGTTGTCGAATATCTCTTCGACCGCGCCCTTCTCGACGATATTGCCGCGATACATCACGACGACCTGGTCGGCCATCTGCGCCACCACCGCCATGTCGTGCGTGATGAAAAGGACGGCCATGCCGTTCTCGCGCTTCAGCCGGTCGATCAGCGCCAGGATTTCCGCCTGGATGGTCACGTCGAGCGCCGTCGTCGGCTCGTCGGCGATGAGGAGGCGCGGCTCGCACGCCATCGCCATCGCGATCATCACGCGCTGACGCATGCCGCCGGAGAGCTCGTGCGGATATTGCTTGAGCCGCCGTTCCGGCTCGGGAATGTGCACTTCTTTCAGGAGCTCCAGCGCCCGCGCTCGCGCCGCCTCCTGGCTCAGCCCCTTGTGGACCTTCAGCCCGTCGCAGAGCTGCCGCTCGATGGTGAAAACCGGATTGAGCGAGGTCATCGGCTCCTGGAAGATCATGCCGATCTCGTTGCCGCGAATCTCCCGCATCTTTTTGGAATCGGCGCGCGTGACGTCGAGCACCTCGCCGCTCTGACGAACGAAGCGGATGCTGCCGCTGGTGATGCGCCCGCCGCCGAACTCGACAAGCCGCATGATGGAGAGCGACGTCACCGACTTGCCGGAACCGGATTCGCCGACCACGCACACGGTCTCGCCCGGCATAATCGAGAAGCCGATATTTTCGACGCCGACGACCGGGCCCTCGTCGGTGTCGAACGCGACGCGCAGCCCGTCGATCGCGACGAGCGGCTCGTCGTCCCGATCTGCGACGTATCGGTTGGATTGTCCGGCCATGTCACTTCGTCCGCGGATCGAGCGCGTCGCGAAGGACGTCGCCGAACATGTTGAGGCCGAGCACGGTGAGCGCCACCGCCGCGCCCGGCACGAGCGCGGTCCACGGCGCCACGTCGAGGTAGTCGCGCGAGGCCTGGATCATCAGGCCCCAGGAGGATTGCGGCGGCTGCGTCCCGAGGCCGAGGAAGGAGAGCCCGGCTTCCGCGAGGATAGCGAAGGCGAGGCTGATCGTACCCTGCACGATGACGGCAGGCAGGATGTTCGGGAGGATGTGGCGCAGGATCATGTGGAAGTCGTTCGTTCCGGAGGAGCGCGCCGCCTCGACGTAGGGCATCTGCGCCACGCGCAGCGCCTCGCCGCGCACGATTCGCGCCAGGAACGGCGTGAAGGCGATGCCGATCGCGATGATGGTGTTCTGAAAGTTCGGGCCCAGCATGGCGCTGATCGCGAGCGCCAGAAGCAGCGCCGGGAAGCTCAGCAGCGTGTCGACGAGCCGCATCAGCACGTTGTCCAGATGCCCGCCGAAATAGCCGGAGATGATGCCGAGTGGCAGGCCGAGCACGATGCTGGTGATGACCGCGGCGCCGGCGATCGTCAGCGAGGTCCGCGCCCCGAGCATGACGCGATAAAGAAGGCTGCGCCCGAGCTGGTCGGTGCCGAGCAGGAAGTCGGCGGAGGGCGGACGCAACCGGGCGGCCATGTTCATCTTCGTCGCCAGGTCAGCGCCGATGAAGAGCGGCGCCAGGATGGCGATCAGAAGCACCGCTCCGACGAGCGCGATTCCGATCAGGCCCTTCGAGGTGCGGAACTTCTTCACCGCGCTACCCGAGCCTGATCCGCGGGTCGATCAGAAGGTAGAGCAGATCGACGACGAAGTTGGCGAACATCACCACGGCCGCGATCACGAAGACGGTCGACTGGATGAGCGGCACGTCGCGATTGAGCAGCCCCTGATAGGTGAGCCAGCCCATGCCGGTGTAGTTGAACAGCGTCTCGACCACGATGATCGAGCCGAAGAGGTAGCCGACCTGCAGGCCGGCGACGGTCAGAACCGGGCCGATGGCGTTGGCGAGCGCGTAGCGCCAGACGACCGAGCGCTCCGAAAGCCCCTTGGCGCGGCCGACGCGGATGAACTCCTGCCCCAGGATGCCGGCCATGGTGGAGCGCGTCATGCGCGTCAGATGCGCCATCAGCCCGAGGCCGAGCGCCAGCGACGGCAGGAAGGCGTGGGCGATGGCCGCGCCGAAATCGACCGCCGGATCGGTGAAGCCGCTCGACGGCAGCCAGCCGAGCCCGCGGGCAAAGAGCAGGATCAGCATGATCCCCCAGAAGAAGTCCGGCAGGCTGACACCGAGAAGTGCGGTGCCGCTCGACACCGTGTCCTGCCAGCGGTCGCGGTGCACCGCCGCCCAGACCCCGAGTGGCACGGCGCAGACGAGCGCGATCGTCATCGACATCACGACGATCAACGAGCTCGCCTTGATCTTCTGCACAAGCAGCAGCCCGATCGGCTCTTTGAACACCAGCGAGTGTCCCCAGTCGCCGGTCAGGATTCCGCCGATCCAGTGGCCGTATTGCACGATCCACGGATCGTTCAGCCCGAGAGATTCGCGCAAGCCCGCGAGCGCTTCCGGGTTGCTCTGCGTCCCCATGATCATCGTCGCGACGTCGCCGGGAAGAATATTGGTGACGACGAAGGTGATGATCGAGATCAGGAACAGCGTCAGGACGATCGAAAAGAGACGGTTGAGAAGGTAAGTCATGCGCACCCGTTCGCCGAAATGGCGTGCCTTGTCGACCGACCCGCAAGAAACGGGCCGGTCGCGAGTCTATGGGCGCGTCAGGCGCTCAGCCACACCTTGTGGAAGTTCAGGTTGCTTCCGTTCGGATGCACGATCGTGTCGAGCCCGCCGACCGAGGGCTGTGCGCCGATCGTGCCGTTGCGGAACCACAAGATGACATCGTGCACTTCGTCGAAGACGCGCTGCTGAACCTGCTTGTAGATGTCGGCCCGTTCCGTCGGATCGACCACCCTGCGCGCCTTCGACACCATCTCGTCCAGCTCCGGATCGTTGATGTGGCGGTAATTGAAGGCGCCGGTCGAGTGCCAGAGGCTGTAATAGAGGAAGTCCGGCTCCCAGAGCGTGAAGAAGTTCATCATCGTGATCTGGAAGTCCTTGTTCACCCAGCACTGGCTCAGCCAGTCGGCCCAGGTGAGCTGCTCGATCGTCGCCTCCACGCCGGCTTGGCGGAACCACTCCAGCATGATCTGCGCCGACTCGATGTGGTACGGGTAGTTCGTGGTTGCCTTGAAGACGATCTTGAGCGGGTTGCCCGGTCCGTAGCCGGCCTCGGCAAGCAGCGCCTTGGCCTTCTCGATGTCCTGCGGCCGGTTCGTTAGATCCGAGTTGTAGGACGGCGAGGTCGGGAAGCTCGGCGAGGCCGTCGTCTTGCCCTGCCCCCACAGGGCGCCTTGCATCAGCTGCTCCTTGTCGATCATCAGATCGAAGGCCAAGCGCACGCGCTGATCCTTGAACGGCTCGAAGTCGTGGTTGAGGTTCACGAAGTCCCAGTTGAGCGGGAACCACGTCACGACCTGGAAGTTCGGGTCCCCATCGATCTCGGCGACGCGATCGAGCGGGATGTCGTTGATCATGTGCAGCTCGCCGGTGCGCAGGCCGGTGAGGCGCACGGTGGGCTCGGTGATCTCGCGCGCGATGATCTTGTCGAGATAGGCCGGGCCGTCCCAGTAGTCGTCGAAGCGCTCGAGCTCGACCTCGTGGCCGAACTCGCGGCGCACGAACTTGAACGGGCCGCAGCCGGTCGGCGTCTCGCCCTGAATGTCGCCCGAGCCCTCCGGCATGACCACGCCGGCGCCGTTCTCCGCGAGGCGGGCGAGAAACGGCGCGTTGACCTGCGACATCTTGATGACGACGGTCATGTCGTCCGGCGTCTCGATCGAGGCGACGTCGTTGAAGACCTCGAAATTGACGGCGCCTGTCGCCGGATCCTTGACGCGCTCGAACGAGTATTTCACGTCCGCCGAGGTCATCGCCTTGCCGTTGTGGAACTTGACGCCGGGCCGCAGGTGGAACGTGTAGGTCAGGCCGTCGTCGCTCTGCTCGAAGCTCTCCGCAAGCATCGGGATGATCTTGAAGTTATGGTCGATGGTGACGATCGAGCAGTGGACGTTCTGCAGCATGCGCCCGGTCGAGGCCGTGCCGGTCTGATGCATGTCCATGTTCTGAGTGGTCTCGGAATGGCCCCAGATGAGCGTGCCGCCCTTCTTGGGCATGTCTTGCGCAAGCAGCGCGCTGGGACGAAGCGTGCCGAGCATGGTGGCACCGCCGAAGGCGGCGGTCGTCTTGAGGAAATCCCTGCGTCTCATGTTCTGACCCTCCTGGTTCGAGCGCCGGCCGGCATCCGGTCGGTGCTTTGGCGACGTGCCCTATGGTCGGCTTCGGGATCCTCTTCGTTCGCGTCCCAGTCTCCCGTTACCTGTTCCTCCCCGGGATTCGGCTTTGGCGTTTCGAGCGGCCTGCTTCATTTCGCGTCAGACCGCGAGGCTAGGGCGGCGCGTGGCAACATCCAGCTCCCGCTCCAGCGCCATGCCGAGATTGAGGATCGGCCCTTCCTCGAAGAGCCTCCCCCAAAGCGAGATGCCTTGCGGCACCGTGTAGGTCTTGCCGGACGTGTCGGCTTCGCCGGTCGTGAGCTTGCCGGCGCCGAGCGACGCCTCGCTGCGGCTGCCGACATCGAGGAAGCCTGAGCGAAGATGCAAGCACGGATGCCCGGTGAAATTGCTGGCGATCAGCATCGGGCCTGTCATGAACGGGCCGATCAGCGCGTCGACTCTCGAGAACAGCCCATCGAGCGCCAGCATCACCTGGTAGCGAAGACGGTCGAGCTGAACGTGATCGACCGCGGAAAGGAAGCGCGCCTTGCGGAAGGTGTTCGGCCAGGCACCGTCTTCCTGCCAAGTCAGCGTATCATCGAGGTTCGTGAGCGTCAGATCCTCGAAGGCCGCGGCGGCTTCCGCATAGACGATGTTCATCAGCGCGCCGTAGGGAAGCTCAGGTAGGCTCACCTCGACGATCTTGATCCCGAGCCGGCGCGCCGCCGCGAGCGCCGCCTGGTCGACCTCGTTGGCACCTTCGCCGAAGGCTTCGGGGAGGTGGCCGAGCCGCATGCCGGAGATCCCAGCCTCGGCGTCGAAATGGAACGGCGCGTCGATCGACGAGCGATCGGCGAAATCCCCGCCATTGATGGCCGCGACCACCGTCGCGGTATCTTCCACCGACCGGCAGATCGCGCCCACCTTGTCGAGCGACCAGCAGAGCGCCATACCGCCGGCGCGCGAAACGCGGCCGAAGGTCGGGCGCAGGCCCGTCGTGCCGCAACGCTGCGACGGCGAGGTGATCGAGCCGAGCGTCTCCGTGCCGATGGCGAAGGCGCAAAGCGCCGCCGCGGTCGCCGAGGCGGAGCCCGCGCTCGATCCGCTCGAGCCTTCGTTCAGGTTCCACGGATTACGCGTCTGGCCGCCGTACCAGATGTCGTTATAGGCGAGCGCCCCGAGCGCGGTCTTGCCGAGGAGTACGGCGCCCGCAGCGCGCAGCTTCCTCACGATCGTCGCATCGGCATCCGGCAGGCGCTCCTGAAACGGCTCCGCGCCCCAGCCGGTGACGACGCCCTTGGTGTCGAAGAGGTCCTTCAGACCATAGGGAATGCCGTGGAGCGGGCCGAGATTGACGCCGCCACGCGTGAGCGCATCGGCGGCGTCCGCCTCGGCCAGCGCCAGCTCCGGCGTGACCATCGCGAAGCATTCGAGCTTCGGCCCGATCGCGGCGATGCGGGCGAGGTAGATCTCGGTGAGCCTGCGGCTGGTCAGCGCGCCGAATGCGATCCAGGCCGAAAGCGCCGTCACCGGCGCGTAAGCGATGTCCTCTTCGTCGTCCGGCAGAGGTGCGCCGCTCGGCGAAGAGAAGCGAAGCGGGCCCTCGACCGCCGGCATGCGGAAGTTCGGTAGCCGCGGATCGAAACGCGTCGCCATGGGAACCGTGTTCGCCAACGGAATGCCTCGCCGCTGGCGCGCCGACTCGATCTGGCCGGCAAGGTTGCCCGCCATCTGCTCACGCTCGCGCACGGTGTAGGCGATGCCGAGCAGCCGCTCCGCGCCTGCGATATCCTCGACGGTGATGGCGGTGTCGGTCATTGGCGCGTCCCCGCGCTGAGCTCGGCGCGCCCGCGCAACGGCTTCGTCGCGGCGGGTATGGTGTCGGTCTTCACGCCGATTGCTCCCAAGTTCTGCATCAAGGTCGAGAGATGCGCGTGCATCGCAGCGTGCGCCGCTTCGGCCTTTCCGGATTCGATCGCATCGATGATTGCGTGATGCTCATGGTCGCTGACCTTCAGCGTCTCGAGCGAGCGCGCCTTCGCGCGAAGGTCGCGCCAGCCCGCGGTTCCGCGAACCTCGTCGAGAAGCGAGAACATCGTCATCAGCGGGCGGTTACCTGCCGTCTGCGCGATCAGGCGATGAAGCGCACTGTCCCAAAGCTCGACGGAGTCCGGATCGTGCGCTTCATGCGTACGCCGCGCGAGGTGGCGCATGCGTTCGATGTCGTCTGGAAGGGCGCGGCGGGCGCACAGCGACGCGAGAATGGGCTCGACCGCGAGACGGGCCTCCATGACCTCCATCGGCGTCGTCTCGCCGACGATGGCGGCGGCGAGAGCACCGGTCGGATCGGGCTGTTGCCCGGCGAAGGTGCCCTTGCCCTGCCGGCGCCAGATCAATCCTTCGGCCTCGAGCGACTCGAGCGCCAGGCGCACCGCGCGGCGACCCACCTGAAACTGTTCGCAAAGCTCGCGTTCCGATGGCAGCCGCCCGTCCGGGGCAAGCGAGCCACTGTTGATCAGCTGCAAGAGCCTCGCCCGAACGGCGATCGAGTTGTCGGTGCCGTCACCGTACTTGATCAACGCCCACCGCTCCGAACCAATACGAAATTGGTTCGCGCACTTTAGCGGTGGCGCCCGGCGAGTCAATGGCGAGGCATCGATCGCGCAACCTTAGCGCCCACCTATATTTTTCCAGGCCTTGGGCACTTCACCGTGTGCCTCCCGCACGTGGTGGTAGGCCACGTCGCGAACCAATATCAAATTCATCCGCACGAATTGCCGGCAGACTCTGCCGCGCCCCAATGTGGCGGCGCAGGGCGCCAGCTTCGCTCCCTCAGCTCTTTGCGGCGGTCTTTTCGGATTCTGCCGCGCCCTTTGAAGCATCGGGGCGCGTCTGCGCACCGGGCTTCCGGCTGGCGGCCTTTGTCTCGGTCTTGCGCTTCACCTTGTGTGTGAGCGGACGCCAGGCACCGCCTGCCATGTGGCTATCGAACTCCAGCTGGTCGCCCCCCTTGAACGCGTGCACCCGATTGCGCACGCCGATCCGGTTGGGACCGGCCCAGTCCTCAGGAGCGCTGAGGATGACCTTGTCGCGGGAGACGACGGCCTCGAGCGGCGAGCCATGATAGAGGAGCCGCAGCTGCATCCCCTGAAGCTCCGGCGGCATGCAGGGACTCACGTGCAGGACGCCTCTCACGATCTCCAGCGCGGTCTGTCCGCGCTGCACGAGGTCTACCGTCCCCGCCATCGCGCCGAGATGGATGCCTTCCGCCGTCGTGCCGCCCTGCACGTCGCGCACGTCGCTTTCCAGCGCCTCCTTCAAGAGCTCCCACGAGCGCGTGCGGTCGCTTCGCGCCAGCACCCAGGAATGCACGAGCTTGCTCAAGGTCGAGCCGTTGGATGTGCGCGGCAGGTAGTAGGCGATGCACTTGCGGATGGTCTTGGCGTCGAACGCGTAGCCGAGCCGCTTGAAGAGCCTGCGAAGCTCCGCCATCGACAACAGGTAGAAGAGCATGAGCACATCGGCCTGCTTGGAAGCCTTGTAGCCGTTCACGCTGTCGCCTTCCGCCTCGAGAATGCGGTCGAGGCGCTGAATGTCGCCGTATTTGGCGCGATAGGCGTCCCAATCGAGCTCCTCCAGCTGATCGTAGCCCTCGAACTGGCTGATTACGCCGTCATCGTGGAACGGGACGAAGAGTTTGCAGGCGATGTCGTCCCACTTCGCCAATTCCTCGGCTGCGAGGCCGAGCGTCTCCTCGAGCTCCCGCCGCCGCGCCGGCGGGATGATCTCCAGCGCCTTCTCAGCCTGCGTCAGCACCCAGGCCGCCATCACGTTGCTGTAGGCGTTGTTGTCGAGGCCGGGCTTGTCGCGTGAGGGGTAGGCGTCGTGGAATTCGTCCGGCCCCATGACGCCTTCGATGACGTAGCGCTCCTTGCTCTCGCTCCATGTCGCAAGGCTCGCCCAAAGGCGCGCGATCTCGACCAGCATCTCCGCGCCATGCGTGGCGAGAAACGCGCGGTCGCCCGTCGCCTCGTAGTAGCGCCAGACGTTCAAGGCGATCGCCGCGTTGGCGTGGCGCTGAAGATGGCTGTTGTCGGGCGTCCACCGGCCCGAGCGCGGATTGAGGTGCAGGATCTGGCTTTCTTCGCGTCCGCTGCTGCCGCTCTGCCAGGGGAACAGCGCGCCCTTCAGTCCGCTCTCCTCAGCCGCAGCCCGCGCCGCCGGCAACCGTCGATAGCGGTAGAGCAACAGCGAGCGCGAGATTTCCGGCATGCGGAAGTTCAAGAACGGCAGGATGAAAACTTCGTCCCAGAAGATGTGGCCGCGATACGCTTCGCCGTGCAGGCCGCGTGCGGGCACGCCGACGTCGAGCTCGCATGAATGTGGCGAAACGGTCTGCAACAGGTGGAAGATGTGCAGCCGCATGATCATCTGGAGCCGATGCGAATCCTTGAGTGTGATGTCGCAGCGATCCCACAGCCGGTGCCAGGCGCGCTCGTGATCCTGAAGCAGCGTCTCGAAGGCGCCGGCCTCCGTGACCGACCGAACGGCGGCGAGCGCAGGCTCGGAGATGGCCGCGTCGCGGCCCGTATGAAGGGCGACGACCTTCTCCAGCGTGAGCGTCTCACCGTCGGAAAGGGCCACGGTCGCATGCTGCGCGATGTAGCCTTCCTCCACTTCGGTCTTGGGCTCGGCTGCAACCGGCTCGCCCTTCTTGAAGAGCCGTGTGCGCGCCGCCTGTGCGATCCTGAGCCGCGATTGATTGGTCTCCACGACGAGCAGCATGCCGTCGTCGCCGAACGGGCGCGCCTCTTGCGGCGTGAGATGCTTGCTGCTGAGCGAACGGTAGCGCGCGACGCCGAAATTGATCACGCGGCCGTCGAGCGCTGCCATGACCTCCACGTCGCTCGACCAGTTTTCCGGCTTGATGGTCATCTGCAGCGCCGCCAGATGCGGATTGTGCATGTGCACCAGCCGACGGCTCTCGATCGACGTCTCGCGGCCAGCCTTGTCGCGCAGCTTGATGCGGCGTCGCAGCAGGCCTGAGCGCAGGTCGAGCTCCTGTCGGTAGTCGATCACCTCGTCGCGCTGGAGGTTGAGCCAGTCGCCGCCCGCCGGCCGAAAGGAGAGCGGAAGCCAGTTCGGCAGATTGACCAGGTCCTCGTTCTCGATCACCCGCCCGGCGATGTGGGTCTCGAGCCGGTTGTAGCCGCCGGCGAGATAGGTGCCGGGATAATGAACCTCGTCGGCGCCCGCCTCCTCCGCCGCGCCACGCGTCGCGAAATAGCCGTTGCCGAGCGTGCACAAAGCCTCCCGCAGGCTCTCTTCTTCCGGGTCGAAACCCTCGTAGGCGAGCTTCCAGTCTGCGACGGCGATCATAGTACGCTCGTCAGTTTCGTGAGGAACGCGCCGGCCTGCTCCGTGTCGGCGAGCACGTAACGAGCCGCTGTCTGCTCCGGCCGGCCGACATAGATGGTGATGCCGCGATCCTGGAGCGCTCGGAAGGCGTCCTCGTCGGTAAGATCGTCGCCGATATAGAAAGGCAGGACATCGCCGCCCGTCTGTCCGAGCGCCTCGAGCAGCCACAACACCGCCTTGCCCTTGTCCCAGTCGAAACGGGGGCGAAGCTCGAAGACCTTCTTGCCTCCCGATTTCTTAAGCTCCGGCACTGCCTGAAGCACCCGATCGACGACTGCTTCGACCGCCGCAACCTCGTCGTCGGCGACCTGCCGGTAATGAACGGCGACGGCAAAGCGTTTCGGCTCGACGAGCGCGCCTTCGATGCCGGCAAGCGCCGGCTTGAGTCGCTCGGTGGCGCGCTCCACCGCGGCGGTGAACGCTGCGCCTTGTTCATGCTGAATGCGCAGCCCGCCGGGCCCGGCGATATCGAACCCGTGGCTACCCGCGTAAACGAGATTGTCGAGGCCAACCAGCTTGCGCACGTCCGCCATATCGCGGCCGCTGACGATCGCCACGCTGCACCGCGCGGCGAGATCGCGAAGCGTCGAGCGCATCTGGTCGCTGAGCACCGCAAGGTCGGGACGCGCGACGATCGGCGTCAGCGTGCCGTCATAATCGAGAAACACGCTCGGGCGCCTGCTGGTGAGCTGCGCGCCGATCTCGTCGAAGCGCTCAAGAGCGTTCTTGACCGGCGCTTCCTTCGACATCGTTCCTCCCACGTGCAGCTCGGCGAGGTCGGACACGACAATGTCCGCGCCCGCCTTAAGCAATGCTTCCGGCGCGCCGCGCCGGTCGATGCCGACGACATGGCCGAAGCCCCCCGCCCGTCCGGCCGCGACGCCGCTGATGGCATCCTCAAACACAATAGAGCGCGACGGCTCCGAGCCCAACCGCTTGGCGGCGAGCACGAAGAGGTCGGGGGCGGGCTTCCCCTTGAGCCCCAGCTGCGCCAGGTCGTTGCCGTCGATGCGCATGTCGAAGAGGTTCGTGAGACCGGCTGCCTCGAGCACGGCGGCTGCGTTGCGGCTCGACGAGACGAGTGCTGTCCTGATCCCGGCGGCGCGCAGCGCAAGCAGGAGGCGCACCGAGGGATCGAAAACCTCGACGCCATCGCGCTTCAGATGCTCGTTGAAATAGCGGTTCTTTCGATTGCCCAGGCCGTAGATCGTCGCCTTGTCCTCGCCGTCGTTCGGTTCACCCCACGGCAGCTCGATGCCACGCGATTGCAGGAAGCTGGCGACGCCCCCGAAGCGCGGCTTGCCGTCGACGTAGCGCAGATAGTCGTCGGTGGCGTCGAAGGGACGAAACGGCTCCCCCGTCCGGTGCGCGCGCGCACGCAGAAAGTCATCGAACAGACGCTTCCACGCAGCAGCATGCACGCGCGCCGTGCGCGTGATGACGCCGTCGAGGTCGAAGATCGCCGCGTCGAAATCCTTGAGGGACAGCTGCGGCGACGAAGCCCTATCTGCGTGGCGATGCCTGTCGGACACTCCGCTCACCGCTTCTTCCCATCATTTTTCGCGGGCCGCTCCCGCTTCATGTCACCGTCCGCGAGGATGGGAGAAACATACAAACCTCAGGTGAAGATGCCGAGGCTCCCCGCGCAAGGGATACGCGGCTTCCTCAGCGGCGCGAAAGCGTCCGCGGCACCGCGTCGCGCCACGCGGCGATCTTCCGGGCGCGCTCTTCCGCTTCCATCTTCGGCTCGAAGCGACGGTCGCGCTTCCAGGCGCGCGCGAAAGCGTCCATGTCGGGCCACACTCCTGCCGTGCGGCCGGCAAGCCAGGCGGCGCCGAGCGCGGTCGTCTCCAGGACGTGCGGACGGTCGACGGGCGCGTCGAGGATGTCGGCAAGCCGCTGCATCGTCCAGTCGCTCGCCACCATGCCGCCATCGACGCGAAGCACGGTCTCGCCCTCATTTTGCGCTCCGTTTCCACCCGACCAGTCGCGCCGCATCGCCTCGAGCAGATCGAATGTCTGGAAGGCCACCGACTCCAGCGCCGCACGCGCAAGCTCGCGCGGGCCCGTGGCGCGCGTCAGGCCGAAGAGCGCTCCGCGCGCCGTCGCATCCCAATAGGGCGCGCCGAGCCCGGTGAAGGCCGGCACCAGGATCACCGTCTGCGCGGGATCGGCTTCCGCCGCGAGCGGGCCTGATTGGTGGGCATGCTCGATCAGCTTCAGTCCGTCGCGCAGCCACTGTACCGCGGCGCCGGCGATGAAGATCGAGCCTTCGAGCGCATAGGTCGTGCGTCCGTCGAGCCGGTAGGCGATGGTGGTGAGGAGCTTGTTCTTCGACGCCACCGCTTCTTCGCCCGTATTCAAGACGGCGAAGCAGCCGGTGCCGTAGGTGGATTTCACCATGCCCGGCTCGAAGCAGGCCTGTCCGACGGTTGCCGCCTGCTGGTCGCCCGCGACGCCCCCGATCGAAATCGCCGCGCCGAAAAGCGACGGCTCCGTCGTGCCGAAATCGTCGGCGCTGTCCTTCACCTCCGGCAGCATCGCCCGCGGCACGCCGAGAAGCTTCAGCAGGCCGTCGTCCCAGTCGTTGCGATGGATGTCGTAGAGCAGCGTGCGCGAGGCGTTGGTCGCATCGGTGACGTGCGCCCGTCCGCCTGTCAGCCGCCAGAGCAAGAACGCATCGACCGTGCCGAAGGCGAGATGCCCCGCTTCCGCTGCGGCGCGCGCCCCCTCGACGTTGTCCAGCAGCCAGGCGATCTTGGTGCCGGAGAAATACGGGTCGAGTACGAGCCCGGTCTTCTTCGTGAACTCCGGCTCGGCGCCGTCGTTGCGCAGGCGCTCGCAGATATCGGCCGTGCGCCGGTCCTGCCAGACGATGGCATTGTGGATCGGCTTGCCCGTGCGTCGGTCCCAGACGAGCACCGTCTCGCGCTGGTTGGTGATGCCGATGGCGGCGACCTTCGACGCCTCGATCTTCGCGCCGGCCAGCGCACCGCGCGCCGTGTCGAGCGTCGTCCGCCAGATATCCTCCGGATCGTGCTCGACCCAGCCCGACGCCGGATAATGCTGCGGGAACTCCTCCTGCGCAGAGCCGACGATCGTCTGCGCGCGGTCGAAAATAAGCGCGCGCGAGGAGGTCGTGCCCTGGTCGATGGCGAGGATGAAATCGCTCATTTGCCTGCCCCAAATGCCGGCATGGCCGGGATCGCCCGGCCATGCCTGTTCTCATACTTCGATTTCAGACCAACTACTGGTGTTCGGTCCAGCGCTTGACGAGCTCATCGTAGTTGACGGTCTCGCCCTGCGGCTTCTCGTTGGCGAGCTTCGCCCACGGCGCATGGTCGGTCGACAGCCACGCGCTCGGGTCCTTCGGCTCGTTCAGACGCGGTCCGCAGCCGTGGTAGACGTTGTTGGACTCGTCCACCGCCTGCATGCGGCCCATCACCTGGTCCATCTGCTCGGCGAGACGATCCATGGCCTGCTGCGGCGTGAACGCGCCGGAGTTGATGTCGCCGATGTTCTCCCAGAAGAGCTGGGCGAGCTTCGGATAGTCAGGCACGTTGATGCCGGTCGGCGTCCACGCCACCCGGTCCGGCGAGCGGTAGAACTCGATCAGACCGCCGAGCTTCGGCGCGCGCTCGGTGAACGACTTGTGGCGCACCGTGGAGTCGCGGATGAACGTCAGACCCACTTGGCTCTTCTTGACGTCCACCGTCTTGGAGACGACGAACTGCGCGTAGAGCCAGGCGGCCTTGCGACGATCGACAGGCGTGGAGTTGAAAAGCGTCCACGAACCGACGTCCTGATAGCCGCGCTGCGAGCCTTCCTTCCAGTACGGGCCGTGCGGCGACGGCGCCATCCGCCACAGCGGATTGCCCTGGTCGTCGACGGTGTTGTTGCCGTCCGACTTCGGCGCCACCATGTTGGCGGTGAAGGCCGAATACCAGAAGATCTGCTGCGCGACGTTGCCCTGCGCGAGCGCCGGCAGCGACTGGTAGAAGTCGAGGTCGGCCGCACCCGGAGGCGCGTATTTGCGCAGCCACTCGTCCCACTTCGAGACGGCATAGACGGCCGCCGGGCTGTTGGCTCCGCCACCGCGCGACACCGAAGCGCCGACGGGGTTGCAGGAGTCCTTCTCCATGCGGATGCCCCATTCGTCGACCGGGCGCCCGTTCGGAATGCCCGGATCGGCCTCGCCCGCCATCGACAGCCACGCATCCGTCATGCGCCAGCCGAGGTCCGGCGCGCGCTTGCCGTAGTCCATGTGGCCATAGACGCGAACGCCGTCGACCTCCTTCACGTCGTTGGTGAAGAAGTCGGCGATGTCCTCATAGGCCGACCAGTTGACCGGAACGCCGAGTTCGTAGCCGTATTTGGCCTTGAACTTGTCCTTCAGATCCTGCCGGTCGAACCAGTCCTTGCGGAACCAGTAGAGGTTGGCGAACTGCTGGTCGGGCAATTGCCACACCTTGCCGTCCGGTCCGGTGGTGAACGATATCCCCATGAAGTCGTCGATATCGAGCATCGGATCGGTGACGTCCTTGCCCTCGCCCGCCATCCAGTCGGTGAGATTGATGGCGCTTTGCAGACGTGAGTGCGTGCCGATCAGGTCGGAGTCGTTGATGTAGCCGTCGTAGAGATTGCGGTTCGTCTGCATCTGCGTCTGAACCGCCTGCACGACCTCGCCTTCGCCGAGATACTGGTGGTTCACCTTGATGCCGGTGATCGCGCTGAACGCCGGAGCCAGAACCTTCGACTCGTACTCATGCGTCGGGATGTCTTCCGACAGCACGTCGATCTCCATGCCGGCGAACGGCTTCGCGGCATCGATGAACCACTGCATCTGCTTTTCCTGGTCGGCGCGCGACAGCGTCGACATGTCCCCGATCTCGGAGTCCAGGAACGCTTTCGCTTCGTCCATCCCCGCCCACGACGCGCTTGGCGCCATGAGGGCGAATGCCGCGACTGTTCCTAACAACAATCGTCTCATTGAATTTACCTCCCTTTTCTTCCCTTCGAAAAAATGGCCGGCCACCGCCGACACCCCCTGATGCCTCACACCCATCGAAACACCGCGACGGCGTAAACGAGCGAGAGGCCAAGAGCCCACCAAAGGTTCGGGCCGACGAGCCCGAGCCAAGCCAGATGAATAAAGGCGCTGCCGAGCAGCGAGATGAACAGCCGGTCGCCGCGCGTCGTGTCGAGACCGAGGATGCCGTGACGCGGCCCGCCGCCCGGCGACGACAGCTCCCATGCGGTCATCGCGCAGAGCAGCATGAAGATGATCAGGAAGAAGGCGGCGGTCTGCCACGTCCACGCCATCCATGAGAGATCGAAACCGGATTCGGCCATCACACCCTCCCGAGGGCGAAGCCCTTGGCGATGTAGTTGCGCACGAAATAGATCACGACGGCGCCCGGGATCAGCGTCAGCACGCCGGCCGCCGCGAGGAGCCCGAGCTCGTAGCCCGAGGTGCTGGCGGTGCGCGTCATCACCGCCGCGATCGGCTTCGCCGCGACCGAGGTCAGCGTCTTCGCGAGAAGCAGCTCGACCCAAGAGAACATGAAGCAGAAGAACGCCGTCACGCCGATTCCCGACGCGATCAGCGGCATGAAGATCTTCACGAAGAACTTCGGGAACGAGTAGCCGTCGATATAGGCGGTCTCGTCGATCTCCTTCGGCACGCCCGACATGAAGCCCTCGAGAATCCACACGGCCAGCGGCACGTTGAAGAGACAATGCGCGAGCGCCACCGCGATCGGCGTATCGAAGAGCCCGATCGCCGAATAGAGCTGGAAGAAGGGCAGCGCGAACACCGCCGGCGGCGCCATGCGATTGGTCAGGAGCCAGAAGAAGAGATGCTTGTCGCCGACGAAGCGGTAGCGCGAGAAGGCATAGGCCGCCGGCAGCGCCGCCGTCACCGAGATGACCATGTTGAGGGTCACGTAGCTGATGGAGTTGCGGTAGCCGTTGTACCAGGTCGCGTCGGTGAAGATCTCGCGGTAGCTCGCCAGCGTGAAGCGATGCGGCCAGAGCGTCAGCCCGCCGAGAATCTCGTTTGTCGTCTTGAACGACATGTTGAGGAGCCAATAGATCGGCACCATCAGGAACAGGATGTAGAGCGTCGGGATCAGCCAGCTCCAGCCGATCCTGGAGGCCGACCGCTGGTGCTCGCGCGCCGCGAGGATCGCCGATGTCGAGGTCACGTCGGTCATGACTGCTCCTCGTTGCGCATCATCAGCGTGTAGAAGACCCAGCTCATGAGCAGCACGATCAGGAAGTAGATGATCGACATCGCCGCCGCCGGTCCGAGATCGAACTGACCGAGCGCCACCTTCACAAGATCGATGGACAGGAACGTCGTGGAATTTCCCGGCCCGCCGCCGGTCAGCACCGCCGGCTCCGTGTAGATCATGAAGGAATCCATGAAGCGGAGCAGGATGGCGATTGTCAGCACGCGCTTCATCTTCGGCAGTTGGATGTAGCGGAACACCGACCAGCGCGACGCCGCGTCGATCTTGGCCGCCTGGTAATAGGCGTCGGGGATCGAGATCAGCCCGGCATAGGCAAGGAGCACGACGAGCGAGGTCCAGTGCCAGACGTCCATCAGGATGATGGTGAACCACGCATCGCCCGGATGGCGCGTGTAGTTGTAGTCGATACCGATGGCGTTCAGCGTGTGGCCGAGGAGCCCGATGTCGGGCAGCGCGAAGATGTTCCAGATCGCACCGACCACGTTCCACGGGATCAGGAGCGGCAGCGCCATCAAGACGAGGCAGACCGACACCCACACGCCCCGGCGCGGCATCGCGAGCGCAATGACGACGCCGAGCGGGACCTCGATGAAAAGAATGGAGAAGGTGAAGACGAGCTGGCGGCCGAGCGCGGCGTGGAACCGGTCGGATTGCAGTACATCCTGGAACCAGCCGACACCGTGGAAGAAGAAGACGTTGCCGCCGAAGGTCTCCTGCACCGAGTAGTTCACCACGGTCATCAGCGGGATGACGGCGTTGAAGGCCACCAGGAGCAGGACCGGCAGCACCATGAACCAGGCGCGGTTGTTGAGGGTTTTCTCCATGGCCTACGCGTCTCCCCGCGAAGCCGGCACACCCTCGACCAGGCGGCCGTCGGCATAGAGGTGCAGATGATCCCGATCGAAGACAACGCGCGCGCGATCGTCCTCGATCGAAGCCTCCTCCGTTGCGATGGCATTGAAGAGATGGCCGTCTATGTCGAGCTTGACGACGCGGTAGCGGCCGACGTCGTCGACCTTGACGACGCTTCCCTGGACGCCGTGGGAGCCCTTGCCCACGAGACGCACGAATTCCGGGCGGATGCCGAGCTCGGTCTTCGTCCCAGCGGCCAGATCCGGATAGGCGCGTGCAAGCGCAATGTCCCGGGTACCGAGACGCGCACGGCTCCCCTCGACCTCGACGGGTGCGACGTTCATTCCGGGCGAGCCGATGAAATAACCGACGAAGGTATGCGCCGGCCGCTCGAAGAGATCCTCCGGCGTGCCGATCTGAACGACCTCGCCTTCGTACATGACGACGACCTTGTCGGCAAAGGAGAGCGCCTCGGTCTGATCGTGAGTCACGTAGACCATCGTCAGGCCGAGCTGCCTGTGCAGCTCCTTGATCTTGGCGCGCAGCACCCATTTCAGATGTGGGTCGATGACGGTCAGCGGCTCGTCGAAGAGGATCGCCGACACGTCCGGCCGGACGAGTCCGCGCCCGAGCGAGATCTTCTGCTTGGCGTCCGCCGTCAGCCGTCGCGCACGCTGGTTCAGCATCGGCGTCAGCTCGAGCATCTCGGCGATCTCGGCGACGCGCGTGCGAACCTCGACCTCGGGCTCCCGCCGGTTCCTCAGCGGGAAGGCGAGGTTCTGCGCCACCGTCATCGTGTCGTAGATGACCGGGAACTGGAACACCTGGGCGATGTTGCGCTCCGCTGTCGGCAGATGCGTCACGTCGATGCCGTCGAAGGAGACGCGCCCCTCGCTCGGCATGATCAGGCCAGAGATGATGTTGAGGAGCGTGGTCTTGCCGCACCCGGACGGCCCGAGCAGCGCGTAGGCGCCGCCGTCGTCCCACACGTGGTCGAGACGCTTCAACGCAAAGTCTTCCGATCCACGCGGGTGCGCCACGTAGGAGTGGGCGACATGGTTGAGCACGATCCGCGCCATGGTTGCCTCTCAAGCCGCCCGACGCCGGCCGGGCGCGGCTGCGAGTTCGCCCCTGGCGTCGAAGACGAAGAAGTGGCCCGGATCGAGGTAGAGCTCGACCGACTGGCCGATGGCGAGATCGTGGATGCCGCGAGCGAGCGCCACCCAGCGCTCGCCGGCGAAATCCACATGAACGAAGCTTTCCGAACCGGTGATCTCGGTCATGACGACGCGCGCGGTGATCGCTGCGGCCTCCGCCTTGGGGCGGTGAAGATAGAGGTGGTTCGGGCGGAAGCCTACGGTGAAGACGGCGTCGTCGAGTCCGGAGAAAAGACCGGTCGCGGGAAGGCTCAGCATATTGTCGGCGGCGTGAAGCATGCCCTCGGACTTCTCCACGAGCAGCGTATTGATCGGCGGGTCTGAGAAGATGCGCGCCGTGACCAGGCTGTTCGGCTGGCGATAGACGTCGAGGGTCGGTCCGAACTGCGTGACGCGCCCCTCCGCGAGCGTCGCCGTCGAGCCGCCGAGAAGCAGCGCCTCGAGCGGCTCCGTGGTGGCGTAGACGAAGATCGCTCCGGTGGCGGAGAAGATGCGCGGCAGCTCTTCGCGAAGCTCCTCGCGAAGCTTGTAGTCGAGGTTTGCAAGCGGCTCGTCGAGGAGCACGAGATCGGCGCGCTTCACGATCGCGCGCGCGAGCGCCGTGCGCTGCTGCTGGCCGCCGGAAAGCTCCAGCGGACGGCGCATGAGCAGCGCTTCGAGTTTCATCAGCGCCGCGGCCTCGGCGACGCGCTTCTCGATCTCCGCCTTGGCGACGCCGGCGACGCGAAGCGGCGAGGCGATGTTCTCGTAGACGGTGAGGTTCGGGTAGTTGATGAACTGCTGATAAACCATCGCCACCGAGCGCTCCTTCAACGGCGCTGCAGTCACGTCCTTGCCGTCGAAGACGATGCGCCCCTCGGTCGGCCGGTCGAGCCCCGCCATCAGGCGCATCAGGCTGGTCTTCCCCGAAAGGGTCGGCCCGAGCAGGATATTGAGCGATCCGCGCTCGAAAGTGAGCGACACGTGGTCGATGTGTGTCTCGCCGCGGACGTGCTTCGAAACGTCGTTGAGGTGGAGCGTCACTGCGCACCCCCTACCGCGGCGATCGGCGCGCGCATCGCCGCGCCCCTCGTCTGCATCCAGTCCTCGAGCCGTGCGGCCTCCGCTTTGTCCATGCGAAGGCCGAGCTTCGAGCGACGCCACAGCACGTCTTCGGCGGTCGACGCCCATTCGTGCGTCATCAGGTAGCGGACCTCGCGCTCGCTCAGATCGGCTCCGAAGGAAACGCCCCAGTCCGCCTCGGTGCGCACGCCCTCGACGATACGCGCCGCCCGTGTCCCGTAGGCATGGGCGAGACGCGACGCGCGGCTCGCAGAGCACGCGGGCGAGGGCGCCGCGATCCGTGCGGCAAGTGCTGCGAGCCCATCGACGGCGAAATCGCCGCCCGGCAGCGGCGCGTCCGCCGTCCACGGCTGCCCGAGATCTGGAAAGAACGGCTGAAGCTTTTCCAGCGCTGCCTCGGCGAGCCGGCGATAGGTGGTGATCTTGCCGCCATAGATGTTGAGAACAGGCGCGAGATCGCCGCCGCCCTCGATGTTCAGCACATAGTCGCGCGTGGCTTCCTGCGCCGCACTGGCGCCGTCGTCATAGAGCGGGCGCACGCCCGAATAGGTCCACACGACCCGCGATGGATCGATCGGTTCGCGGAAATATTCGCTCGCCGCCCCGCAGAGGTAGGCGACCTCGTCGTCGGTCGCGCGCGGGTCACCGGGGTCGCCCTCGTAGTCGAGGTCGGTCGTGCCGATCAGCGTGAAGTCGCGCTCATAAGGGAGCGCGAAGACGATGCGCTTGTCGGCGTTTTGGAAGATGTAGGCCCGGTCGTGATCGAAGAGCTTCGGGACGACGATGTGGCTCCCTTTGACCAGTCGGACGGGGGTGTCTGGAAAAAGCCCGAGACGCTCCTGCGTCACTGCGCCGACCCAGGGGCCGCTCGCATTCACGATCGCCTTCGCGCCGATCTCGCGAAGCGCGCCGCTCTTGTCGCGCAGAGTGATCCGCCAGCCTCCGGAGCGACGCTCCGCTTTCACCATTTCCGTCCGCGTCTCGATCACCGCTCCGCGCTCGGCCGCGTCGATGGCGTTCAAGACGACGAGGCGCGCGTCGTCGACCCAGCAGTCGGAATATTCGAAGCCCATGCGAAAGGCGGGCCTCAGCGGAGCGCCGGCGGCATCCTTGGTGAGATCGATGCGGCGCGCCGGCGGCAGGAGCTTTCGGCCGCCGAGGTGGTCGTAAAGGAGAAGGCCCAGCCTGATGAGCCAGGCGGGCCGAAGTCCCTTGTGGTGCGGGAGGACGAACCGCAAGGGTGAGATGATGTGCGGAGCGGCGCGAAGCAGAACCTCGCGCTCCATCAGCGCTTCGCGCACGAGGCGAAACTCGTAATATTCGAGATAGCGCAGCCCGCCATGGATGAGCTTCGTGGAGGCTGACGAGGTGGCGCCGGCGAGGTCGGATTTCTCGCAGAGATAGACGGAAAGCCCACGCCCAGCCGCATCGCGCGCGATGCCGCTGCCGTTGATCCCTCCGCCGATGATGGCGATGTCGAAGGGCGCCCCGCGCACCACGCCTCCCCTTTTGCGGTACAGCTTTTTATCTTCGCTGCGAACCTTGCGGGGAACGTATCCGAAAGAAAATGAAATTCAAGTGAAAATCGACGAGAGATCCGCCGTGGCGCCTTCGGAGCCCAGAGCCTCCACAAGTTCCACCCCACCCTCCATGCATATCCGGCGAATGCCTTCCGGCTCACAGCGGTCGGTTACGAAGGTGGTGATTTGCGAAAGATGTCCGATGCGAACCGGAGCCGAACGCTCGAACTTCGATGAGTCGCAGACGAGCATGACCTTGCGCGTGTTCGAGATGATCGCCTGCGCGACCCGCACCTCACGGTAGTCGTAGTCGAGGAGCGACCCGTCCTCGTCGATCGCCGAGGCGCCGACGACGGCGATGTCGACCTTGAACTGACGGATGAAGTCGACGGCCGCCTCGCCCACCACGCCGCCGTCGCTCGGGCGCACGACGCCGCCGGCGATCACCACCTCGATTTGCGGATAGGCGCGCATCAGGCTCGCGACGTTCAAATTGTTGGTGATGACCATCAGGCCGCTGTGTTGGAGCAGCGCGCGGGCCACCGCCTCCGTCGTCGTGCCGATGTTGATGAAGAGCGACGCCTGGTCGGGAATGCGCGCGGCGGCGGCGCGGCCGATCGCTTCCTTCTCTTCGCTCGCGATCATGCGGCGCGCGTCGTAGCCGACATTCTCAACGCCGGAGGAAAGGACCGCCCCGCCGTGGATTCGGGTGAGCAGCCGCCTGTCGCAAAGCTCGTTGAGATCCTTTCGGATCGTTTGCGGTGTGACCTCGAAACGCTGGGCGAGTTCGTCGACCATGACCCGACCCGAGTGGCGGGCGATCTCGAGAATAGTGTTCTGGCGAGCGATAAGCACCGGGCCTAACTGCCACAGAATCGGGCATCTAGCATAGAGAGCAGGCCAGCCGAGGCGCCCGCCACGACTTCAATGACCGGCAAGACGGCCCGTCGGGCGGCCGATTGGCTGAGATCGGTGCCGCGTCGAGCGGCCTGGGACGCCGGTATCGGCACATGAACCCGCGCGAGAACATCCAGAAGTATCCCCGAGCATAAGCGAGAACGGTGGTCGCGGAGCGCCCTCGACTTATATCTTGAAGCCGTAGACCTCCTCGGCGCGCTCGCCCGTCAGGTAGCCGTTCTTGAGATCGTCGAGCAGGGCCGCACTTGAGCGCTCTTTGGGATTGCCATAGCCGCCGCCCACGCCGGTGACGATTCGGATCACGTCATCGGTATTGACGACGATGTTGGTACCGAACGCGTATCGCTCCGTCGGCTTTCCCTGGCGTAATATCTCGACGTAGTTCGGCGTGCCGTCGTTGCCACCCGCCACGCCCCACGGCGGAATGCGCGAGCGCGTGTAGCCGAGCGACAGGAAGTTGTTGTCGGCGCGCACGCGGTACCGGATGTCGACGCCCTTGCCGCCGCGCCACTGCCCCTCGCCGCCCGGCGTCATGTTGAGCGCCATCTGATCGACGGTCAGTCCATAGCGGGCCTCGGCCACTTCGGCGGGACAGTTGAAGGTGTCGCCGTGGAAGCCGGAGAACATCGCGCTGTTGCCGTCGCGTCCATTCTCCGCCCCCCAGCCGCCGAGCTGCGGCTCGACGATCGTGAAGTGCCGGTGCGTATCAGGATGCGGCCCGCCCACGATCGTCCCGCATATCGAGGCGAAATTGCCGGCGGGCACGAGGCCCGGAAGATGCGGCGCGAGGCAGCGCAGCACCAGATCGAACAGCCGGATCTCGACCTCGGCGTAAAAGCCCATCGCCCCCGGCTCCTCGACGTGGAAGACGGAGCCGCGCCTGGTTACCACCTCCAGCGGCCGGAAGAACCCGCCGTTGCCGGGAGCCTCGGGGTCGGTCACGGCCTTGAAGGCGAGCTGAACCGCGATCTCGGCCCCTTCGCGGCTCGCGTTGCTCGACCCCTTCTGGTCCGGGTTGTCCGAGAGATCGACGATGAACTTGTCGCCGGTGATCTCGATCGCAACTTTGTAGACGGCGCCGTCGTCCTGCTCCTCCTCGAAATCGAAGCGGCCCTTGGGCAGAGACTGAAGTGCGGCGCGCGCCCGCCGTTCGCCGAGCGCCATGAAGTCGGCGACCGCTGCCTCGAAGGTCTCACCGCCGTACTTGTCGACGAGCTCGCGGATGCGCCGCTCGCCGATACGCACCCCGGCGATCCCCGCCCACAAATCGCCGCGCAGGAAGTCGGGCAAGCGCGAATTGACATAAAGAATGTCGAGCACGGACTGGTTGGGCGCGCCGGCCTCGATCAGCTTGACCGCCGGGATCCGAACGCCCTCCTGGAAGATCTGCGTCGCGGTCGAGGACATCGAGCCCGGCACCGCTCCGCCGACGTCGTTCCAGTGAGCGATGTTGGCGGTCCAGGCGACGATCCGGTCTCCGTCGAACACCGGCATGGCCAGCATCATGTCGTTGAGATGCGTCACGCCGCCGAAATACGGATCGTTCGACGCAAAGATGTCGCCGGGGCGAATGCTCACGGCCGGGAACTTCGCGACCAGGAACTTGACCGCCTTGTCGAGCACGCCGACGAAGCCTGGAATGCCCGCCCCCGATGCGGCGATCTCTCCGTTGGCGTCGCAGATGCCGCTGCCGAGGTCGAGCACCTCATAGATGATGGCGCTCATGGAGGTCTTGCGCTGCGCCATGAACATCTCGTCGGCGATCGCCTCGAGCGCATTCTGGATAATGTCGAACGTCACCGGATCGTAAGCGGCGTCTGCCATCGCTCAGTTCCTGTTCCCGGCAAGAATCAAGCCTGCTTGCCCCAGCCGCCGCCATTGGCCGTGACGATCCTGACGGAGTCACCGGGCATCAGCCGCACGCCGCTGGCAAAGGCGTAGTCCTTCGCATCGCCGTTGGCACGGACGACCGTCAGGCCGTTGCGGCCGCCATTCTCGCCGCCGGCCAGCCCCCATGCCGGCACGCGGGTGTGACCGTAACCCGCCGAAAGCGTCGCGAGTGCGCGCGCGCGGTAGACCATGGTCACACCCTTGCCGCCGCGATGCAGCCCTTTGCCCTCATTCGACTCGTTGAGCTTCTTGTGCAGGACATCGAGCCCGTATCGGGCCTCGCAGATCTCCACCGGGCAGTTGAAGGTGTCGCCATGGTGCCCGGAATACATCGCGTGCAGTCCGTCCTCTCCGGCCGAGCCGCCCCAGCCGCCCATCTGCGGCTCGACCAGAGTGTAGGGTCGACCGGTGTCGGCATGCAGCCCGGCGATGACCGTGCCGCAGATGGAAGCGAAGCTGCCGGCAGGCAGGCGTTCGGGCATCGCCTCGGCCATGCAGCGCCAAAGCATGTCGGTCAGCCGGATACGGGTCTCCGAATAGTAGCCATGCGGCGCGGTGCCGGTGGCATGGAAGATCGTTCCCGGCTCGGTGATCACCTCCAGCGGACGGAATGTGCCGCCGTTGGCGAAGAGAGCGGGGTCGAGCAGCGCCTTGAAGATCATCTGTCCCGACGTCACCGCGCCGTCGCGGCTGGTATTGTGGGGCGCGGCACGCTGCGGCGGGTTTCCTGTGAGATCGACGACGAAGCGCTCGGGCGAGATGGTGATGGTGACGCGCCACATGGCGCCGTCGTCCTGCTCGTCCTCTATGGTGAAAGAGCCGGATGGCAGCGATGCGAGCCCGGCGAGGCTGCGCTTCTCGCCCAAGGCGAAGGCCTGCGCGAGCGCGTCGTCGTAGGCATCGAGCCCGTAAGTCGCGACGAGTTGGCAAAGCCGCGCTTCCGCCTTGCGGCTGGCGGCGATCTGCGCCCACAGATCGCCGCGGACGAAATCCGGCAGGCGCGAGTTGACCAGGATGATGTCGAAAACGGAGTCCAGCAGCGCGCCGGCCTCGAACAGCTTGACCGCCGGAAGGCGCAATCCCTCCTGGAAGATCTCCGTGACGTCGACCGCCATCGAGCCCGGCGTCTTGCCGCCGACATCGTTCCAGTGAGCGATTGAGGCCGCCCAGGCGAACAGCCTTCCCTCGAAGAAGACAGGCAGCGCGATCACCATGTCGTTCAGATGGGTGACGCCGCCGTAATAGGGATCGTTGGTGACGAAGAGATCGCCCGGCCGGATCGTCTCGAGCGCGTGAATCTCCAGGATGCGCCGCACGGCTTTGTCGAGCACGCCCACAAAGGTGGGGATGCCGGCGCCGGAGCTGACCAGCTCGCCGCGTGCGTCGAGAATGCCCGTGCCGACGTCGAGCACCTCATAGATGATCGGACTCATCGCCGTGTTCTTGAGCACGGCGAACATCTCGTCCGCCGCGGCAACCAGGCTCGCCTGGATGACCGCGGCCGTGATCGGGTCGGTGCCGCCGCCTGCGCTCATGTTTGCACGGCATGCCAGCCGCGCGGCAGGCCCGACAGGATCTCCGGCCCATCGCCGCGCAGCACCACGATTTCCTCCAGCCGGATGCCGAAGCGGCCGGGCAGATAGATGCCCGGCTCGATCGAGAAGACCATGCCTTCCTTGAGAACGGTCTCGGAGGTGGCGGTGATGTAGGGCGGCTCGTGCCCGTCGATGCCGAGCCCGTGCCCGGTGCGGTGGACGAAATACTCGCCGTAGCCGGCATCCGCGATGACCTTGCGCGCCGCCGCATCGACATCCTTCGCCATCACGCCGGGACGCGCCGCAGCGAGCGCCGCCCTGACCGCATTCTCCACCACCGTGTGGAGCTGCCCGTAGCCCTCGGGCGGCTGGCCGACGACGGCCATGCGCGTGATGTCGCTCGGATAGCCGCCCTTGCGCGCACCGATATCGATCACGATGGCGTCGCCTTCCTGCAGCGGGCGCTCGCTGACGCTGTGGTGCGGAAAGGCGCCGTTGGGGCCGCCGCCGACGATCCAGAACGACGGGGTCGCCCCTTCCGAGCCGAAGTGCGCGCGCACCTGTTTCGCAAGCTCGGCCTCGGTCATGCCGGGCTTGATGGCGTCGAAGGCCACCTGCACGGCCCGATCCGCAATCGCCGCGTTCATCTTCAGCGCGGCGATCTCGGCCTCGTCCTTGACCATGCGCAGCGCGCCGATCGTATCGGCGGTAAAGCTGCGACGCACGTCGCTCGGCAGCGCATCGAGAAGCAGAAGCGCGAAGTCCGCCCGCATCGTCTCGTCGAGCGCGACGGAGCTCGCCGCCTCCGTGCCGATCGCGGCGAGCGCCGCTGATAACGCAGCGTCCGGCCCTTCCTCGTCGGCCCATGTGTGAAACGCGATGTCGGTGTGCTCCCGCGTCCCCTCGGCATTCAGCACCGGCATCAGAAACGCCACGTCCGTGGCGCTCACCAGGAGCAGGCACGGGCGCTCGTCGGCATGCGTATGAAAGCCGATCAGCCACTGCATGTGCGAGCTCGGACCGAGCGCCACCAGATCGGTGGAGGTCGCTCGCATTCTCTCCCGCAGCATCGCGAAGCGCTTCGTGGTGTCCGCCATCTGCACAACCCTTTCTCGGTTCGATTCAGCCTTGATAGCCGTAGACGTCCCGCGCCCGCTCAGCGGTGATGAAGCCGTCGCGGATGTCTTCCGCGACCGCCTCGCGGTCCCTTTGCCTTGGATCCCCGACGCCGCCGCCGGCTCCTGTGTGGATAGAGATCACGTCGTCCTTGTTGACGGTCAGTCCGGAGACGAAGGCGTAGCGTTCGCTGCCGCCGTCTCGCCGGCGCACCTCCACGTAGTTCGGCGAGCCCTCGCGCCCGCCCTCCAGCGCCCATGGCAGCACCTTCGAGCGCGTGTAGCCGACGGTGAGGAAGGAGTCGTCGCGCCTGATCCGGTAGTCGAGGCGGATGCCGTGGCCGGCCGTCCACCTGCCCTCCCCGCCCGGCTCGGTGTTCAACATCATGCAGTCGACGATCAGCCCGTTGCGCGCTTCCGAAATCTCCGCCGGGCAGTTGTAGGTCTCGCCGTGAAAGCCCGAGAAGATGGCGCTGTTGCCGTCGCAGCCGATACTGGCGCCCCAGCCGCCGAGCTGCGGCTCGATGATGGTGTATTGCCGTCCGGTGTCGGGATGGATGCCGCCGATGAAGGTGCCGCAGATCGAGGCGAAATGGCCGGCCGCGAGCCGCTCCGGCACGTGCTGGGCGAGGCAGCGCCACAGGAGGTCGTAAACCCTGACCTCCGTCTCGAAGTAGAACCCGATAGCAGCGGGCTCTTTCGCATGGAACACCGAGCCCTCCCGCGTCAGCAGGCGGATGGGCCGGAACGAGCCGTCGTTGCAGGGCGAATAGGGATCGGTGAGCGACTTGAAGATCATTTGCGCGCACACCATGACGCCGTCCCGGCTGGTGTTGGTCGGGCCGGTGTCCTGATCGGGATTGTCGCGCAGGTCGACGACGAACTCGGTTTCGCTGATGGTGATCTTGACGTTGAAGATCCGCCCGTCGTCCTGATCCTCGCTGAGCTCGAACGTGCCATGCGGCAGCTTGGCGAGTTCGGCAAGCGACACCCGCTCGCCGAAGTCCATGAAGGAGCGCATGGCCGTCTCGAACGTGGCTGCGCCGTATTTCTCCGCCAGTTCGCCCAGCCGGCGCGCGCCAATCCTGACCGAGGCGATCGCCGCCCAGATATCCCCCTCGAGGAAATCGGGCATGCGGGAGTTCACCTTGGCGATCTCGAACACCGATCGGATCGGCTCGCCCTTCGCGATCATCTTGATGGCCGGCAGCCTCAGGCCTTCCTGGAAGATCTCGGTGGCGTCGGCCGAAAGCGACCCCGGCGACTTCCCGCCGACGTCGGAATTGTGCGCGATGTTCGCAGTCCAGGCGATGATCCGCCCCTCCGCGAAAACCGGCATCGCCACCACGATGTCGTTGAGGTGCGTGACGCCGCCGTAATAGGGATCGTTGGTGGCGAACACGTCGCCCGGCTCGACGCCGCCCGGCTTGTCGAACTTGTCGGCGATGACCTGTACCGCCTTGTCGAGAACGCCGACGAAGGCCGGTATGCCGGCGCCGGAGCTGGCGATGCGCCCCTTCGCGTCGAGGATGCCGGTGCCCATGTCGAGCACTTCGTAGATGATGGAGCTCATCGCCGTCTTCTTCATGGCCGCGAACATCTCGTCCGCCGTTGCCTGAAGAGCGCTCTGGATGATCTCCAGCGTGATCGGGTCGTTGCTCATCCCGCTCATGTCGGATCAGCTTTCGACGGCGATATGGACATTGCCGTAGCCGTCCACCGTCACCTCGTTGCCCGGGTTGACGACGATGGTTGTGCCGGAGTCCTCGATGACGGCTGGTCCGGCAAGGCGCATGCCCGAGACGAGCCGGGCGCCGTCATAGATGTCCGCTTCGTGGATGCCGGCAAGCGCGTAGTCCACCTTGCGGCGGCCCTTGCGCGCGGGTTCGGCCGAGGCCTCGCCGGGAGGCACCTCCTTCATCGTCAGCTTGCCGACCTCCGCCGAAGCCACGACGTGGATGCCGACCATCTCGACCGGAGCGTCGAGCCGGTATGTGTATTCGCGCTCGTAAGCGGCGTGGAACGCCGCCTCGATTCCGGAGAGCCGCTCGTCGGTGATCGTTTCGCCGTCGAGCAGCACGTCGGTAGTGTGCTCCTGGTTCTGGTAGCGGAACTTGCCGTAGCGCAGCATGCTGACGCGGCCCGGCGGGACGCCCTCGGCTTCGAACTGCCGGCGCGCCCGCTCCTCCACCTCGCGGAACAGCGCCTCGATGCCCACAGCCGCACCTTCCTTCAGATCCGCGAGCCGGGTGACGAAGTAGTCGCGCCTGAGGTCGCTCATCATCATGCCCCAGGCCGAGAACACCGCCGCACCCGCAGGCACGATGACGCGCTTGACCCCGAGCTCGGCGGCGAGCGCCGCCGCATGCATGCCGCCGCCGCCGCCAAAGGCGACGAGCGTGAATTCGCGCGGGTCGTGCCCGCGATTGAGCGACACGAGCTTCAGCGCGTTGACCATATTATTGTTGGCGATGCGGATGATGCCGCGCGCCGCCTCGTCGAGATCGGTGCCGAGCTTTTGCGCCACCGCACCGATGGCCTTTTCCGTGGCGGCGATATCGGCCACCACCTCGCCGCCGCAGAAATAGTCGCGGTTGATCCTGCCGAGCCATAGATTGGCGTCGGTCGTCGTGGCCTCGGTTCCCCCGCGGCCGTAAGCCGCCGGCCCCGGAACCGCGCCCGCCGATTGCGGGCCGACATGCAGCTTGCCGAAATCGTCGACCCAGGCAATCGAGCCGCCGCCATTGCCGATCTCGACCAGATCGACCACGGGCACCATGATCGGATAGCCGGCCGACGTCCTGTCGCGCTCGATCCAGTAGTCGGTCATGATCTTCACCTGACCGCCCTCGATGAGCGCGCATTTGGCGGTCGTGCCGCCGATATCGAGCGCCAGCACGCTCGGCTCGCCGATCAGCTTGCCGAGCTCCGCCGCGCCCCACACGCCCGAGGCCGGGCCGGACTCCACCATGGTGATGGGAATGCGTGCCACGGCATCGAGCGAGTCGACGCCGCAGTTGGACTGCATGATGTAGGGACTGTGGCGGAAGCCTTTTTCGGCCAGACCGCCCGCCAGCCTTTGCAGATACCGTTCCGCGATCGGCTGAACGTAGGCGGAGAGCACCGCGGTATTGGTCCGCTCGTATTCGCGCCACTCCCGCGTGATCTGGTGCGACGCGACCGCGGAGACCTCCGGCCACAGCTTTCTGACCTCCGCCAGCGCCGCCTGCTCGTGGCTGGGATCGGCATAGGAATGCAGGAAGCAGATGGCGACGGCCGCAACGCCCTCGGCCTTGAAGTCGGCGATGATCGCCGGCAGCGCCGACAGGTCCAGCGGTGTGATCTCCTCGCCCTTGTAGCTCGTGCGCTCCTTGAGCTCGCGCCTCAGGTGGCGAGGCACGAAGGGCTCGGGCTTGCGGTAATGCAGGTTGAAGAAGTCGGGCCGGTTGCCGCGCGCGATCTCGAGCGTATCTCGGAATCCTTCGGTGGAGATGAGCCCCACTTTGACGCCTTTGCGCTCGGTCAGCGCGTTGATAACCACCGTCGTGCCGTGCGCGAGAAAATCGACGCCCGCGGGATCGACTCCTCCCTTCTCCAGCACGTTGAGCACGCCCTGCTCGAAGTCAGGCGGCGTCGTGTCGGCCTTGGCGGTGAGCACGCGTGAATCGCCGGTCGCGGAGTCGATCTCGAAGCAGACGAGATCGGTGAATGTTCCGCCCACGTCGGTGGCCACGCGTACCGTCTTTTCGCCCATCGTCATCCCTCTTTCTGATCGCTGCGCCGGACCTGGGATTCGATCGGCACTGTGCCGCACCACTCGGCAATGAAAAGCGCCAGCACGACCGTCGTCTCGTACATGACATCGAGATCGACGCGCTCGTTGGCGCCGTGCAGGTCGCGGCCTTTGCCGCCGTAACAGAGCGCCGGAATGCCGTAGTAGAGTCCGTACTGGCGCGCATCGCTCGTCGCCGGCAGGCTGCGGGTCGGAAGCGGCTCATTGAAGACCGCTTCGTGCGCGACCTTCAGCGTCTCTTCGGCCGCGCCGCCGGGCTCGAGCACATAGGCCTCGGCCTGGAAGCCAATCCATTCGACCTTCGGGGCCGCGGCGTTGCGCTGTCGCGCCCGCTCCTCCACCGCCTTGACGATGCTCTCCCGTACGTCCGCGAGGTCCTGTCCCGGCAGGACGCCGAGGCGGCAATAGACCTCGCACCAGGACGGCACCATGCCGATCCAGTCGCCGCCCTCAATCTTGCCGACCGAGAGCTTGATCGGATCAGGCAGATGTCCGAACCATTTGTCGGACGCTTTTGCTCGCTCACTCGTGCGCGCAGCGAGATCCT
>Ga0315553_10000051_pt1 | contig 90131 bp, 78 predicted proteins | sample SalMarSW160140MG_FD_203099 | JGI IMG/M metagenome (GOLD analysis project Ga0315553, IMG submission 203099) | Salt marsh sediment microbial communities from the Plum Island Ecosystem LTER, Massachusetts, United States - Salt Marsh Sediment SW1601-40 ... | reverse complement strand
TTAGTAGAGAGTATATAGTCTCAGAAGAAGTAGATGTTATTATTAATGTAATAGATGCCACAAATCTTGAACGCAATTTATTTTTTACATTTCAACTATTAGAACTAAAAGTGCCGATGATACTAGCTATTAATCAGATGGATATCTTATTAAAAAGAAATCTAAAATTAAATTTTAAAAAGCTAGAAGAAATTTTCAAATTGCCCGTTATTCCTGTTGTAGCCGTTCATGGTAAGGGAGTTCACCAATTACTTGAAGAAGCAATAGAATTAGTAGTTTATCACCAGCCTACTTCACATTATAATCAGGATGGAAAAAAAATTCATGAAGAACTATCTCATGATGATAGAAAAATTAAAAATAATTCATCTACTAAAAACGCTTTCCAATTTCCAGATTTATATTCAATCTTGACGTATGGTAAAGAAGTAGAAACTAGAGTAAATGATTTAATTAAAAACATTGATTCATATTCAGAACATTTTTCAAGATTTAATTACCCTTCAAGATTCTTAGCTATTAAGCTTATAGAAAACGATGAAGAAATTGAAAAAATGTTTAAAGCTAACCAAGAAACCACATATATAATTGATTTAGCAGAAAATTATCGAAAAGAATTAGAAGAATTACATGGAGAAGATATCAATACAATCATCTCTTCTGAAATTTATACAAATATACACAAAATTATTGAAGAAGTTGTCATTGTTAAAGCTCGTAGTGAAAAAAGAATTGTTTGGGCTGAGAAATTAGATCATATAACTACACATTCTGTTTGGGGTTATATTATCTTAATTTTGATCCTTATAGGAATATATACCTTTACTTTCATTATTGGAAATTTCCTTGGAGGAAAAATTGAAGATATTTTTAATGGTTTGAGTAGTTTTATTTATAATTTCTACAGTGAGAATGATTTGGGGGTTAAGATATTTTGGGAAGGCGGCGTAGGAGGCATTTTTGGAGCAATGGGTGGTGTTTTGGTGTATGTCATTCCTTTCTTTTTAATTATCGAAATTTTGCAGGATTCGGGCTATCTACCACGAGCAGCATATCTCATGGATAGATTCATGCATTTCTTAGGTGTCCATGGGAAAACAATCATCCCTATGATATTAGGGTTTGGATGTAATGTTCCTGCCTGTGCTGGATGTAGAATAATGGAAACTGAACGAGAAAAAAAAATCTCTATTGCTTTAACATCTTTAATTCCATGTGCGGCGGTAATGACTGTAGTGTTAGGATTAGTAGGACGTTACGTAGGTGTAACTTGGGTGTTGGTATTATTTGGGATAAATTTTATTGTAATAATAATTGTCGGCAAAATATTGAATAAGATTTTACCTGGTGAATGTACAGAACTAATAATGGAAATGCATGAATATCGTGTTCCAAATTATTCCGTAATTATAAAACAAACTTGGATAAGGACTAAAGAATTCATCTTTAAAGCAATGCCCATTATTATTGTATCAGGAGTTATATTGGAGATATTATTTATGTTTCGATTATTAGATCCTGTTAATTTTATTTTATCGCCAATTACGGTTTATTGGCTTGGTCTACCAACTATTACTGGCATCTTTTTAATATATGGGATTCTCAGAAAGGAATTGACATTAGTTTTATTAGCTTTATTAGCAAATTCTATGGGCACATCTCTTCTAGGATTACTTACTCCCTTCCAGATGATTGTATTTAGTATAGTAACAATGCTTTATATCCCATGTTTTGCTACTCTAGTTATAATTGCTAAAGAGACTAATTGGAAATATGCTTTACAAATAGCTGGTCTGGAAATAGGATTTGCTTTATTAATCGGAGGAATACTTAATTTGGGATTCTTAATCCTTACAAATTTATAAATTTTAACGGTTAAAGGCCTTTTTAATTCTTTAAAGATCATTTTTTTCGATTGTTATTTGTAACAGATTAAAAAAAAAATTATTTCAATCTATCATAAACTCTTAGTATTAAGAATAAAACTGCCGAACTTGGTTCGGTATCATGAATCATTAATTGTATAATATGCTGATAATAAGATAATAATCGAATCATTTTCGATATGTTTAAATATATTATTCTATATATATTATATTAGAAAAACTAGAATAATAAAAAATAAACAAAATAATTATAATGAATTTTATTCAAATTATATAAAAAATAATATTCTAACAATCAAACAATATAAATGAGTTGATGATAATGGTAATATGTCCTAAATGTGGAGAAGAATACTCATTAGGAAGAAAAATATATCACTGCTGTGAAGGGGGTTCAATAGAACATGGAATCATTTTTAATGATGATCGTGAAAATCGTCCTTGGAATTGTCTTTGTATAGACGCTACAGATAAAAAGATTCTGAATATTTTACAAGAAAATGATAAAATTTCATATCGCGAATTAGCGGAAAAGTTGAAAATGGCTGCAAGTACAATTCATAATAGAGTAACAAAGATGATTGAGGATGAAATAATAAAACAATTTGGTGCTATAGTAGATCCAGGGAAAATTGGTTACAACACTATAGCATTGGTAGGCCTTTCAGTTGACCCACTTAAAATGAGTGAAATTGCTGAAAAGATTGCATCCTATGATGAGACTCAACTTGTAGCAATTTCATCAGGAGATCACGATATTGTAGCTCAGATAATTGCTAAAGATGAAAAATCACTCTGGAACTTTATAAATATAAAAATAAAGACACTAAATGGAATAAAACCTCAAATTCATGTATCCAACTTTTTAGATATATATAAGTCAACACAAGCAGTAAAAATCGTATAAACAATATTTAATATAAGTAAAAATAAATATAATTCTATTTTTACTTTAAATTTATTCTGCCTGAATATGCTTTACAATTCTAAACCAAAAAATCACTATTGAATTAATAATTCTAGAGAATTCCTTCATTTCTAAAGGTTTAATTACATAACAATTAGCATGGAGATTATAGGCTTTTACTAAATCTTCATTTGCGTCAGATACAGTTAAAATTACCACGGGAATTCGCTTTAATTCTTCATCTCGCTTGATTTCTTCTAATACCTCAAATCCATTTCTCTTTGGCAAATTCAAATCTAAAAGAATTAAATTAGGGGTATTGGCATTAGAATATTTCCCTTTTTTCTTTAGGAAGTCTATTACTTCGACGCCATCCCGAACAACATCTAAACTACTAACCATTTTCCTCTCTTGAAGGACTTCTTTCGTAAGGCGAATATCTGCGGCATTATCTTCTACGAGTAAGATTTTAGCCTTAATTCTTTTATATTCATTCATTATTATCTATAATTATTGTTTATTTTTTTTTGGAAAAATCGTAAAAAAGAAGGTTGATCCTTTACCTATTTCTGATTCTACCCATATTTTTCCGCCATATCGTTGAACTATCTTCTTACATATGGGTAATCCTATTCCTGTACCGGGATATTCTTCTTTAGTATGCAACCGGTAAAAAATATTAAAAAGCTTATCAAAAAATCTTGACTCAATCCCTATACCATTATCTTTTATAGAGAATAACCATTCATCATTGACCTTGTTTACCCCAATATGTATTCTAGGTGGTTCTTGTCTTCGGAATTTTATAGCATTGCTTAGTAAATTTTGAAATAATTGTGTAAATTGAGTTTTATCCACTTTCAATGTTGGCATTTTATCATAAGTTATAACTGCATTACTCTCTTTTATGGATTCTTGCAGATTAAATAAAGAATCTTTTAGAATATTTTCAAGGTTAGTTAATTTAGGAGGTTTAGCGTGGGTTGTGATTCTTGAATACGATAATAGATCTTTTATAAGAGTATTCATTTTTTTTGCACCGTCCGTAATAAAATGTATAAATTCTTTACCATCCTTGTCTATTTTTTCTCTGTATTTATCTTCTAAAAGTTGAGAAAAGCTTACAATTGCTCGTAAAGGTTCTTGTAGGTCATGAGATGCTACATACGCAAATTGTTGTAAATCTTCGTTAGATCGCCTCAAATCCTCCGTTATTTCATTGAATTCAATTTCTCTTCTTGAAATATGCTCAGATAAGAATGATACCACTATTCCAACAACTATTAAGGAGATTGCTCTTATAAAGTTATTAATAGTATCTAAAGTAAAAAAATTATCGTCCAGAATGAGATGAATAATAATTAGTATTGTAGCTAAAAATGTGGGGATGATTAAACCTTTTCTTTTCCACCATAAACATGCTAAAATTGAAGGAAAATAAAAAAAATGTGCAACCAAGATCGATGTGTTAAGAATTACCTCGAAATAATAAATTAATAAACATGAAACAATAACTAAAATTAAAATAATCAAAAATCTCATTTTCTGTTCTTTAAACTTCAAATTCATTACAATCATTTCCCATCTTTTATTATATATTTGCCAATTTAAGCTCTTTAAAAAGATTCATAGATAATTATAAATTTTAAGATCCTAGGAAAAATACTTACTTAATAAGAATATTGTCCAATATAAAATAAATTTTATCGAATAAAAATATCATAATTTTTAGTTCAGAAAATGAGATTTCAGTTTAAAATTTATAGAAATAATTAAAAATTGCATCATATCCTTAAAAATTTTATAACTTATATTATCCTGTTTGGTTTATAAATAAAATAATCATTTATATTAAATTGAATATTATTCAGAATGAGGAAAAAAGAATTGAAGAAAATTTTAATTTTAGTATAATATACAAAAAAAATATTGGGTGAATAAATATAGAGAATAAAAAACTTGATATACTACTAATTGAAGATAATTCTGTTGATGTACGTCTTATTGAAGAATTATTAAAAAAGTCTGCAGACTTCAAGTTTAATTTAGAATCACATCCTCGGCTTTCTGACAGTTTAAATAATCTAAAAACTCAACAATTTGATATTATTTTATTAGATTTAACTTTACCAGATAGCGATAGAGAATCCACTTTAGAAAGAGTTTTGAGTGTAACTGATAGGATTCCTATAATTGTTTTAACAGGGTTAGATGATAAGGATTTTGCATTACAATCTCTTCAAAAAGGAGCTCAAGATTATTTAGTAAAAGGTGAGCTTAATGGACCAAGTTTAATACGATCAATAATATATGCTATTGAACGACACAGAATTGAAAGTGAAAAGACTAAAGAAAAAGCTCTAAAAATGCAATTCGATGAAAAAGATAAAGAAATTCTTAATTTTTTACAGGATAATTATAGAATCTCTTATAAAGATTTAAGCGAAAAAGTAGATCTAGCTGCTAGTACTATACATAATCGAGTGCAAAATATGATAAAAGAAGGAATAATAAAAAAATTTGATACACTTGTAGATCCATTTAAAGTTGGATATGAATCTATAGCCATTCTTGGTCTCTCTGTTGATCCACTGAAATTGGATGATGTCGCAAAAAAGTTAGCCAGTTATGAGGATATTCAATTAGTTGCCTCTTCAACTGGAGATCATAATTTATTAGTAAAAATTATTGCTAAAAATGAGAAAAATCTTTGGAGATTTGTTAATGAAGAAATTAAAACTATAAATGGAATCCAATTACCTATGCATGTTTCAAGTTTTATAGATATTTTTAAAATGACTCATAAAATAAATTTCGATGTGGAAAAAAAAAATACCCCCTAAGGGAAAATTCCTCTTAATTCAATTGCTTTAGCTAATCTTGCGATAGCAATCATATAAGAGGCTATTCGTAAGGTAACATTCTTTTCTTTTGATAGTTTATACACATCCTCGAATGCATTAACAAGAATATTTTTTAATTCATGATTAATTCTCTCTAATTTCCAAAAATAGCTATGAATATCTTGAATATATTCAAAATAAGAGACGCATACACCTCCAGCGTTAGCAAGAATATCAGGGACTACTATTATCCCTTTTTTCTTCAAAATATCGTCTGCATCTGGAGTAGTTGGACCATTAGCGCCTTCTAATACAATTTTACATTTTATATTATCAGCATTTACTTTCGTTATTTGGTTTTCTATTGCTGCGGGAATTAGAATATCACATTTTATCATGAGTACATCTTCATTACTGATATATTTGTAGTCTTCATTCGGAAAATCTTTTAAATAGTTCTTCTCATCCCTCCATTCTAATAATTCTTTAATATTTAATCCCCTATTTGAGTATAAACCTCCACTTATGTCTGACACAGCAATTATTTTGCAGCCTTTATCATATAAAATTTGAGCAATATTTCCCCCAACATTACCAAATCCCTGTACAACAATACTCTGGGTTTTTAGATCTATATTCATTTTATCACATAACGCTTCGAGTACAAAAAATAAACCCATTCCAGTAGCAGTTTCTCTCCCTACTGAACCCCCTATTTCTATTGGTTTCCCCGTTACAACTCCAGGAACTGCTTTCCCTTTATGCATAGAATAGGTGTCCATAATCCAAGCCATGATTTGAGGATCTGTATTTACATCTGGGGCGGGAATATCCATATCTGGGCCTATAACATTTATTATTTCTGATGTATATCTCCGAGTTAATCTCTCTAACTCGCTTTTTGACAATTTTCTGGGATCAACACATATCCCTCCTTTTGCTCCCCCCAGAGGTAGACATAATAGGCTACATTTCCAAGTCATCCAAGTAGCTAATGCTTTAACTTCATCAAGATTGACATTTGGAGCAAATCTAATGCCTCCTTTACCAGGACCACGAACAGTTGAATGTTGTACTCTGTAACCCTCAAATATCTCAAGATTTCCATCATCCATTTTGATTGGAATCGATACTATTAAGGAACGCTCTACCCTTTTAAGATATTTCTTTATATTGTCATTTAAACCCATCTCTTTGGCAACAATGTCAATTTGTTTCTTTGCCATTTCGAATGGATTTGTTTCTGGGATTAATTCTTTCTCTTCCTTTTCATAAATTTCAATTTCATCTGGAGAAATTAAAGTGTCTGGGTAAATGAATTTCATCTGGTCTTTTTTTTTATTTTCTAACATCTCGAATAAAATTCAGTTTTGAGTTTTTCTTTTAAATTCAATGGAAGATATCTCTTCATATTATATATGTGATTTAATACTTATAAATATGTCGAATGAAATCCTATCATAGGTATATCAAAGCGAAGAACATTCGAGAAAACTGAATAGAAGTGAAACCTATTCAGCTAAACATTTTATAATGGTAGGAATAAAAAAATCATTAAGCCTTGAAATTTAAAAATTTGATATATCAGTATAGAAATAGTTGCAAAAAAAATATTAATTTTAAAAAAAAACCAAAGATAATGTTGTATAAACAGATTATAATTTAAGGAATACTCATTCACAAGATTATTCATGGTGTTAAGTTAAAAAAGACTCTTTCGAGCTATAAATAGATCTTTTAAAATACTTTAAAGATAAAAATTTAAAAATAAAAAAAAAATTAATGAGAAATTTTTATTTCCGTACCAAATAGGATATTTTTAGCCTTTTCAAATGCTTCATTATAATCAAAAATTCTTTTCCCCTTAGTAATTGCAGCTTCTTTTAAAATTGAGGCCTCAACTTCTGATTTAAGCCGACCAACGGCTAATGCTCCCGTTCCATTTATAGTCGGATAAAGTTCTTTATTATTATCTTTAGGTTTTAATCCCTCAATTCCATAAGGAGGTACTAAATTTATGTCTATTACAATTTTATTTTTTAATTTGCTCATGAGTTCTTTTGATAATACTTGAACTCCCACTGCTGCTAAGGACCATATAATATCTGCACTCTTTACTATTTCTAATTTCTTTTCATCATTAGGTGCAAAAACACCAATAATTTCATTTTCTCCAACTTCTTCGTTTAATTCTTTAACTAGCCGTTTTATAAATTCTTCATTCGATTTTTCCCAAGTTTCTACTAAATACGTTTTACAATTTAGTTTTGCCGCAATTATAGCTGCAATTCTCGCAACTGGACCTGCTCCTAAGATAACTACTTTTTGACCTTTTAAATCATATAAATCATGTTCTCTAGCAAATTCCATCGTTTTCGCAACTACAGAAGAAGCGGTGGTGTGTGAACCACGAGGATCTATTATCACGGGGCATTCGAATGGGGGTACTAAAGACTCAATAACTTTTTTAGCAATTTTTTCACCTTCTTTTACATTTGAACCACCGATAAAGAAAGTTGTAGGTGCTTTTGGTTTACGGGAAAAAATTGCATCTTGTACGAGTTTTGGTACTTGATCAGCAGTCATCTTGCTAATAGGTATAACTACATCAAAACTTGCGTCATAAGCCATATTTATATCGAAAGGGGAAGCATTATCATCAGTATCAAAAAAATAACATATCTTTTCTAACGACTCTTTCTTTTTTACTTTAATCGGAGATAATTCGAGTATACTTTTTCCAATTATATTTTTGATTGAATTAGAACCCGGATTATTTATTATTTTTGCAGACCTTTTAATTTTAATTTCTTCCGTTTCGATGCCTAAAACTTCTGTTAAATTTCTTATTCCTTCAAAGTGTCTTGAATCACAGATAAAGAATGCTAATAACTTTTTTTCTATCATCTTTTTCGCAAATTTTAGAATTCCCATCATCATCCAAGCTTCCCGAACATTATATCTTATCTCATTTTCTTGAAAATCATATTCTTGCTGTAAGTATTCCTTCCATAAAACCATCCGTTGAAATTCGAATTCATCTTTTAGAATTATTTTCTCATTATTCTTTTTAGTATCTTCAATTGATTTTATTAATTGTTTTATAAGCACTCTTTGGTCCTCTAAATTTGAGGAAAGATAATTTTCTGCGTTTTCTGAAATATCTACCATTTTATACGGGATGTTATTTTCTCTAAATAGTTTTTCTAATGGATCTTCGTTAGATATTGTATCGTCCCACCGACTTCCTTTCTCTTCGATTGCGAAATCAGGATTATATTTAACTTTAAGATTTTCAATCAGATTAAGATATTCCCTGGAAATTAGGTGCAAATTCCATACTAAATCATGCTTTTTCTGTGCTGTGGGTTCAAACCACCAATCTATTGGAAACTCACTTTCTATTAATACCAATTTTAAACTTTGTTTTTTTAAAGGTTTTAATTCTAAAACTTCCATTAATTATTCCCCTCTTGTTTTATAATTATATATGGGATATTGTGAAAATTATTCAATTCATAAACAATTACTTCTATATGAAGCTCTCTCAATTGTTTAGTTATTTCTGATAAAGTTCTTTCATGGAAAAAATGAATGACACATAATTCTTCATGTTCATGTAATCTTACTAAATCCAAAATTTTTTTAACAATCCATTGTGGTCTTGTTTTTGTTTCTAGAATGCTTTTATCATGATTGATTTCCTTTTGAAGGACATCAATCCAGGATTTTAAATTTAGCCCTTTAAGAGAGTTTTTATCATCCATATTTTTATATTCTGTTAATAACTCTCTAGTTTGCTCTTCTTTCTTGTTTATCTCTTCAAAAAGATATCCATACGCATATTCAGGTATATCTAATAAGTGATATTCTAAGTTTAGAGCATTTAAAATAATTGAAAGATTGGAATTTTTAAACTCTCTAAAGTTTTCATTATGTATTTCAACAGTAATAAAAGAAACATCATTAGTATTTATCAAATCCTTTAATAGATCAATATCATTAAGTTCAGGGTTAATTCTCATTTTATCTATTAAATATATAATAATTTTTTTGTTGTTTATTGGTTTTAATTCTAATACTTCCATTTTAATTCCCTTCTTTTTTCTTTTTTATTAATATATCTCTATGGAACTATCATAACCTCATAAGATGAACCCGTTCCATCTTTCTGAGGTATGAGACTAATTCTAATTATATAATAATCTGATTAGAATTTAAATAGTTTGATAAGAAAAATTTTTATCATTTTGACAAGTTTATTTTTCAAAATTCATTTTTTATAATTTTTGTTTTCATTAAAAATATTGAATATTTTGACTTTCTCCCTAAATAACTCCTTTTTAAAAATTTAAATTGAAAATAAAATTTGTCAAATTTTTTGACAAATAAATAATTCCAACATTTTAATTGTTTTTTATTCTTATGTAATAAGAATAGAATGGTTAATTTCACCTTATATGGTATTTTTTACTCAAAAAGGCGATTTATTACAATAAATTTATAATTTTTTATTAGCAGATATAGACAAATCTGTCAAGTCAAATATAACAAATCTGTAAATTATCCTAAATATTTTATGTATATCTATAATAATGTTAATTAATATTTATAAATCAAAAATATAATTATCTAATTCTATCATTATTTTTTCTATAATTAAATAATTTTCTTAGTAAAAAACCTAAAATAATTAGATCTCTAGCATGGGAATATTATACTTAGTTAATGAAATGAAGGAAAAAGAAAATTCAGTGCAAGGATTTTTAAATGCAGTTTACCTTCTTCATCTTAGAAATAGATCATTTTGAAAATTTATTATAACTAAGAAGATATGAAATTTTTAAAATTATTTAATTAATCCTGTTTAAAAAAAAAGGTGATATACACATTTTAGTAGAAAAGAGAGAAATGAAAGAATTTTGTAATAAATGTGGGGCAATGCTGGAAAATAATGACTATGTATACAGACGTACAGCGCCTAATGTTAGAACATATGTATGTTCTAAATGTGGGTATTTTGAATGGTATATCGAGGAATAATTTTCGATGTCATCTTATATTAATCATGAAATTGAAACTGATAATTCGGACTGCCAAATTTTAGGAGAAAGCATTAAAAATGTTATTGCCACATCAAATTATTGTTATGCTTGCAATCGATGTGTAAATGTATGTCCACTTTCGCACTTAGACTTGTTTTTTCCACGGAAGTTAGTAGTGGATTTAATTTTTTCTTCGGTAGGAGAAGTTATAAATAAACATAACATATGGAATTGTCTTACTTGTGGTCAATGTACAATTTATTGTCCAATGAGTCAAGAAAATGATGGCATAAATATACCTAAATTAATTTTAGAATTGAGAAAGATTTCTAGAAATGATCAAATACAAATTAATAGAATTAGTCAGTGTGAAACACATAATCAAATTTTTCCACTAATCTGGAAAATAATGGCAGATAATCTGATAATCCCGAATAAATTAGACTTTTTAAAGGAGAAAAGTTTAAAAACAACTGAATCTGGAGAGATTGCTTACTTTATTGGATGCTTACCTTTAATGGAAGAAATATTTTATAATTTAAATTTAAAATATACTAATATACCTATTACAATAATAAGTTTACTTAATGAAGCCGATATTGTGCCAGTAGTTTTAAATGAAAAATGCTGTGGACATGACATTCTATGGGGTAAAGGAGATATTGAAACTTTTAAAAAGTTTGCCGAATATAACACTCAGCTTTATAGAAACGCTGGTGTAAAAACTGTTATTGTTGGATGTGCTGAAGGATATAGAACTTGGAAATTTGATTATCCAAAAATAATAGACAATTTTGATTTTAAAGTGAAGCATTTTTCTGAATTCTTTCTTGAAGAAAAAATTCTCAAAAATGTAAGATTCCCTTATATTTCTGACATCAAGGTGACGTATCATGACTCTTGTCGGATGGGGAGATTAGCGGATAGGTTATATATTGTTCCAAGAGAATTAATCAAACAACTTCCAGGAGTAGAGTTAATTGAAATGGAAAATATTAAAGATGATGCTAACTGTTGTGGCGTTTCAGCATTTTCAAATTGCAATGAATATACACACATTTTAAGAAGAAATCGTATTAATGAAGCTATTAATACTAATGCAGATTACTTAATAGTTCCGTGCCCTAAATGCCTAACACATTTTAATTGTTATATAAATGAGCTTTCTTTAAATAAAGATAATAATGAATTAAGAAATAAAATCGAAGTAATTGATTTAGCAAGTTTTATTGGAAAGTTGTTGATGCTTTTTTAAATTACTATTAAAAAAGAAGAATTTAAATTTAAAGTTTTATTGGGGCTTTGACAAATGTCAAATTTATGGAGTAGTGTTTTGGTTATTGGAGGAGGAATCTCAGGGATACAAGCATCCTTAGATCTAACCAAATTAGGTTTTAAGGTATATTTAGTTGAAATTAAACCAACAATAGGAGGTACTATGGCCCAATTAGATAAAATATATCCTACTCTTGATTGTAGTTTATGCATTCTAGCTCCGAAAATGGTTGATATATATAGAAATCCAAATATTGAGTTATTTACTTATTCCTACGTTAAAAACATTAGAGGAACTACTGGTGATTACACAATAACAATTATTAAAAAGCCAAGATATTTAAAAGAAGATCTCTGTAAAGGATGTGGAGATTGTGGCGAAATTTGTCCCGTTAGAGGAATTCCTAGCGAATTTGATACTCATTTAAAAACTCGAAGTGCGATATATATGCCTTTTCCATCTTCAGTACCCCCAATATATCTCATTGATGAATCAAAATGTTTATATTTAAATTATAGAATATGTGGACTTTGTGCTAAAGCTTGTAGTGCAGAAGCGATAGATTTTTTACAAAAACCAGAAGAAATAAAGTTAAAAGTAGGGGCTATTGTTATTGCTACAGGATATAATCAAGAAATGCCAGAAATTTATAATTCTTTTGCGGGGTCTTCCCCTAATGTTTTATCTAATATGCAATTTGAGCGTCTTTTATCAGCAAATGGGCCTACAGGTGGTAAAATTATAAGATTAGATGATAAAAAACATCCTTATTCAATTGCTTTTATACAATGTGTAGGCTCTAGAAACGTTCATCATCCTGAATGTAAAAAATATTGTTCTGCCATATGTTGCATGAATTCGGCTAAAGAAGCAATAGTTGTCAAAGAACATGATCCCAATATCGACTGTTATATTTTTAACACAGAAATCAGAGCGAAAGGTAAGAACTTTTACGAATTTATTGAAAAAAGTAAGAATGAATATAATGTCAAATATGTGAATGGTCATGTTTCATATATTAAAGAAAATTTAGATAACGGAAAACTAAAGTTATATTTCGAAGATATTGATAAAGGAAAAGTTGGAACTTTTGAAGTCGATATGGCCATATTGGCTAGTGCACTATCTCCACCTCCTTCTTATTATAAGCTATTAAGAAAACTCAGTTTGGAATGTGATGATTTAGGTTATGTTAGTGAGACAGATATAATTTTACTTGAAAAAAAGAATATATTCGTAACTGGCTATTCTAGAAAACCCAATGATATTCAAATGGCTGTTGCTGAAGGTTCTGCATGTGCAGCTAAAATTAGTGAGAAATTGTATCCTGTTAGATTTCAAAATATTATAAAAGTGAAATATCCTCCAGAAATACCAGTAAAACCAGAGGATGTACCTCGTGTAGGTATTTTAGTTTGTCGGTGTGGTATTAATATCGGGGGTATCGTTAATGTTCCCGAAGTAGTAAACTATGTTTCTAAATTACCATATGTTGTTCATGTTGAAGAAAACATGTATTCTTGTAGTTCTGATTCACAAGAACGGATTAAAGAACTAATTGTAAAATACAATCTTAATAGATTTATAGTTGCTTCTTGTACCCCGCGAACTCATGAACAACTTTTTAAAAATACTCTAAGAGAAGTAGGATTAAATCCATTTTTATTTGAACTAGTAAACATAAGAAACCAAGATTCATGGGTCCATCAAAATGAACCTAAAGAAGCTACTAAAAAAGCATGTGATTTAATAAGAATGCACTTAGCGAAGGTTATTAATTTAAAGCCATTAGAAAACATTAAAGAAAAAGTTGAAAAATCATCTTTAATTATTGGTGGTGGAATAGCAGGAATAACTACTGCACATAATTTGGCAAATCAAGGATTCGAGATTTATCTTGTAGAGAAGAAATCTTTTCTTGGAGGTATCGCTCTTGAATTTATTGATTTATATTATATACCTATTACGAAAAATGAAATTTTACAGAAAATTGCTGATTTGAAAAACAAATCTGATATTCATATTTTATTAAATTCAGAAATAGAGGATATCCAAGGTTATGTTGGAAATTATCAAGTAAAAGTTAAAAATGTTCATGATAGTTCAAAATATACAAAATTCAATGTAGGTACAATAATAGTATCTACGGGGACTAAACAAATAAAAACAAATAGATGGGTGGATTTATCGGAAAAATATCCTAATCGTCTACTTACTCAAACTGAATTAACTGCATTGAGTGATGAAGATGTCCCCGTATTTAAAGATGCTACAATAATATTGTGCGTAGATCAAAGAAGAAACGAATTTAATAGGGGAGATAATATAAAGCCTTATTGCTCAAATATCTGTTGTGGTGTAGCATTAAAGAATATTGAAAAATTATTAAATATCAATCCTAAAGCACAAATTCATATTTTATATAGAGAATTTCAATTCTCAGATTTAAATGCTGAAAATTTATGGCGAGGTCTTCGAAAGAAAGTAACTTATGAAAGATATCGTTCAATTGATGATATCAAAATCAGTGATGCAAATGATAAGTTCCATATCTTATATAATAATATTGGCGCTCAAACAAATATAGAATATGATACAGATTTATTAATATTAGCCACTCCAAAAGTTCCTACTGATGGTACAAAACAATTAGCAAAAATGTTAAAAGTATCAACAAATATGGATGGCTTTTTCTTAGAAGCTGATGCAAAACTTAGACCAATTGATTTTGCTACAGAAGGAATTTTCCTTTGTGGAGGAGCTCATTGGCCGAAATGGATTGGTGAAAGTATTATTCAAGCTTATGCTGCTGCTGGAAGAGCAGCAATAATAATGGTTAAAGGGGAAATAGAAACTGAATGTATTACTTCTTATGTAAATGAAGAAAAATGTATAGGATGCGGTAAATGTACTGAGATTTGCCCCTATAATGCAATTGAATTGGTTGAAATCTGTAAAAAGATGGGTTTGTATAATATATCTATGAAAAAGGCTCATATAATTAGTGCTGTTTGTAAGGGGTGCGGAGCTTGTGTTGTGGAATGTTTAGTTGGGGCTATTGACCAAAATCATTTTAGTAAATTTCAAATTAGCAAAATGATTGATTTATTACCAAGCTTAGATATAATTGATTATGAAATTGTTTAATTGGGGGGATTTATCCTGTTAAAAATAAAAAAAAAGGTAAAATATGGATTTGAACCAAATATTTTAGTCTTTTGCTGTAATTGGTGTAGTTATGCTGGTGCAGACTTAGCAGGTGTTTCGAGGTTCCAATATCCCCCAAATATTAGGATTATTAGGGTCATGTGTTCTAGTAGAGTTGATCCTACATTCATTCTACGAGCTTTTAATAATGGAATAGATGGAGTATTAATTATTGGATGTCATATGGGTGATTGTCATTATATGAAAGGATTTGAATATACTCAAGTTAGAATGGATCATTTAAAGAAATTAATAAAATATATTGGAATTGAAGCAGATCGATTTGAACTGCACTCTATTTCAGCAAGTGAGGGAAGGCAATTTTCTGAATTAATTAAAAATTTTACAAAAACAATCAAAGAATTTGGAGAATTAAGAATCCCTAAAAAACCTGGTGTATTTGAATTCGAATATAATTATAAAAAAAATTAAAAAAAAGGAATTATAATGACCGAATCAGCTTATAAGAAACTTTTACAAAATGAAGTAAAAACATTTGAAGATCTTAAAAATGAAATAATTGATGGCAATAAATGCTGTGCATGTGGTGCTTGCATAGCATATTGCGAAAGTCAAGGTTTCGATGTTATTGAAATGAAGGGAGATAATCCCGAATTTAAATCAGAAGAAAGTGTTGAAAACTGTACTAAATGTGGTGTTTGTTATTATATTTGTCCTCAAACTAAAGTATTATTAAAAGAATTAAATGAGATTTATTATATTGAAGATAATATTGGAAAAGTGGTTAAGATTCTTGCTGCTAAAACAACAAATACTGGATTAGAAAAAGTTGGACAAGATGGAGGAGTTGTTTCAGCGATTCTAACATATTTATTTGAAAAACATAAAATTGATGCCGCTATTGTTTCGGAATTTGACCACAATTTTAAACCCGTTCCAAAAATTATATTTGATAAAGAGGATTTAATTAAATCAGCAGGTACACGTTATTCTATTTCTTCTCAAATATTCCCTTTAAAAAATTTATACACCATACCGAAAGAAATTCTTATGAAGAAGGAGATATTTGATATTGACGAGCTAAGAATAGCATTTATTGGAACTCCTTGTCAATGTAGGGCTGTCAATAAAATGAAATTTTTACATGTTAAACCAGCTCATGTCATTAAATATATTATAGGTCTTTTCTGTTTTGAGAATTTTATTTATGACAAATTATATGATATTTTAAAAAGAGAAATAGAAGTCGTTCCTACTAATATCAAGAAGACTTGGATAAAAAAGAATTTCTTTATCCAAACCAAAGATAATAAAGAATTCGAAATCGATATGAAAACTCTGAATCCCGCAGTAAGAAATAATTGCCATGAATGTGATGAATTCACGGGAAGATTTACAGATATTAGTGTTGGGGCATCTGGAGCTCCAGAAGGATATTCTATGATACTAATTAGAACTGATAATGGTAAGAATGTAATAAATAATATGCTTGCAAAAGAAGGGATAATCGAGCAATTTATTGTTCCATCTAACAGAACTATTGAGTGGAAGAATAAGAAATTAGATTGGTATAATAAATTAATTTCCTTAAAGATCAGAAATCAAACTAATATGAATTAATGATATAAAATTATATCAATTATTATTTTATATTTTTCTGAAAACCCATGCAATGGGTTAGTTTCCTCTCAACTAACATTTGTTTAAGAGGATCATTCTTTTTCAGATTATGTTTGATAAGGAGCTAATGCTTCAATCTTTTTCCAAATAAGTTCAATAGATTCAATATATTCTTCCTTATATTCAAGTTCAGTACTACAAATCCCTCTTATCTCTTCACTAATTTGCTTATCTCTATAATATTTAAGATCAATTGCTCTAGCGGGGCATGATGATACACAAACTCCGCACCCTTTACATTTTAAATCGTCTACTTTAGCTATATTCTCTCCATTAACTTTTATTGCTTTATAATTACAGAGTTTTTCACATCTATAGCAACCCATACATAAATTTTCATTTACTTCAGCGATGATTAATTCTTGAGTTATTGTATCTTTAGAGAGTAAAGTAGATACTTTACTTGCTGCAGCTAATGCAGTTGATACTGAATAAGGGATATTTTTAGGTCCAGCAGCACAGCCACATATATATATACCCAAATTATTTGTCTCTTGAGGTTTCAGACATCCATGAACTTCAGTTAAAAACCCATTTATATCTTTAGCAATTCCTAAAGTCTCAACGATTTGTGTTATTTTTTTGGAGGGGACCATTCCCGTAGATAATACAACTAAATCGGTATTCATTGTAATAAAATCATTTGTCAAAGTTGAAGAAGCTGTAACTTTTATTTTTTTTATGTTTGGATCTTCTCGAACATCTCCTACTTTTCCTCGAATCATCATTATCCCCGCTTCTCTCGCTTTTCTATAATATTCCTCATTTCCTTTATCCCACGTCCGCATATCTATATAAAAAATAACAATTTCCATATCAGGATATTCTTGTTTTAACAATTGAGCGTTTTTAAGTGCAACATTACAACATACTCCTGAGCAATAGGGATTCCCGTTTAAGGATCTTGAACCCACGCATTGAATCATCGCGACTGTTTTTGGGATTTTTCCATCAGAAATTCTACACACATGACCCCCAGTTGGTCCAACTGGACTTAATATTCGTTCTAATTCTATTTGAGTAATAACATCAAGATAAATACCATATTTATATTCGTTATTTTTCATAATAGGATATTCATCCCATCCCGTTGCTATAATGACTGCACCAACTTTTAAAGCTATATATTCTGAGCTTTGTTCTAAGTCAATAGCTTCTGCGGGACAAGCTCTCTGACAATTTTTACATTCTATACATACACTCTTATCAATTAGAGCGACTTTAGGTACCGCTTGGGGAAAAGGTATGTAAATTGCACTCCGTTCGCCCATACCTCTGTCAAATTCGTTAGGTACTTTTATTGGACATTTTGTTATACATAATCCACAACCCGTGCACTTACTTTCATTAACATACCGCGCTTTTTTATGTATTTTAACATTATAATTTCCAGGGTTACCATTAAATTTAATAATTTCACTACAAGTAAATAATGTTATGTTTGGATGTTTTGAAGTACTAACCATAATAGGTGCTAAAACTCATATAGCACAATCGTCTGTAGGATAAATTCGATCTAATTGTGCCATTTTTCCCCCAATTGTGGCTTCTTTTTCGACTAGATATACATTTATCCCTTGGTTTGCTAAATCTAATGCTGCATTCATCCCTGCAATACCAGCGCCGATAATTAATACTGATTTTTCTACTGATAGTTTTTTATAAGGTATTATTTCTAATTCTCTAGCACGATTTATCCCTGCTTGCACTAACCTTATAGCTTTTTCAGTAGTTTTTCTTTTATTTCCCGAATGAGTAAATGAGCAATGTTCACGAAGATTAACCATTTGGAAGTAATATGGGTTTAATCCTGCTTCAACTAAAACTAATCGATAGGTGGATTCATGAATTTTAGGTGTACAAGCTGCAACAACCACCCGATTTAAGTTCAAATCTAAAATATCATTTTTGATAATATTTTGTCCCGGATCACTACAAGTAAAATCATTTACTTTAGCAACAATAACATTTGGGAGGGCTTCAACATAATCTCTAATAAGATTACAATCGATAGAAGCACTAATATTAACTCCTCATCTACAGATATAAACTCCAATTCTCACCATGGTCTGTATCTCAGACATTTAATTCACCTACTAAAACATCACCAACTATTAATAATGATCTATTAAATTCATGAAATTGAAAGAACTGAAAATTTGCAAAAGAATAGAATACATTTTTCTTTTTTCTATTCAGATTAAATGAAGATTTTAAGTAAATTTAAAAAATATGATAAGAGAAATTTTAATTATTTGACAAAATTTTTAGTCTTTTTTTGACTTAATGTACGAATCTGATCTCTTCATAATCATCCTCTTACAAGAGATCTATCGATTTTATGATGCAGATCAAGGTTTTCCTAATATTCATCTGACTATATCTGAACACTTAAAATGGGAGAATGATCATATTTATATACTTTGACAACGATATTTATCATAGAGATCATTTTGTTTATCAAAATAGTCATAGTTATTTTTGAATTTAAAATTATTTTTTCTATTAAAAATATATAATATAATTTATTTGAAAAAGGGAAATGAATTTTGGATATATACTCTATATTATCTCATCCGTTTAGAAGAAAGATCTTACTCCTTTTAGAAAAAGAAGGTTATATTCCCTATACAGATTTAATGGAAAAATTAGGTTTAGATACAACAGGACAGTTAAATTTCCATCTTAAAAAAATTGGTACATTAATCAATAAAGATAAAAAATCATATTTTCTTACGGAAGATGGTAAACGTATATTAAAGATACTAAATCTTAATAAAAGAATTTTATCAGGAGAAAATATTGATGAATACTTAGATTCTAAGGGAAGCGAAATAAGCCGAATTGGAGTAATTATTTGCAATTGCAATACAGAAATTTCAAATGTAATTAATATAACAGCACTTGAAAAATATATAAATAAGTTAAGAAAGGTTGTATCTGTAAAAATCTTCGAAAATTTATGTCAGCAAAAAAATTTTGAAAAAATTATACATTGGGTAAAAGATAATTTTTTAAATAAGATTGTAATAGCAGCTTGTTCTCCAAGAACTCATCAACATCTCTTTAAACGAATTTTTGATGGTGTCATTGAACATGTCAATATTGAAATTGCAAATATTAGAGAACAATGCTGTTGGGTACATCAATTCGAAATAAATCAAATCGATCCCTCTCTTTCATTAGAAAAGGCAAAATTATTAATTGAAGCCGCAGTTGAACGCGTTAGTCTTCAAAAAAAAGTAAAAATTAAGAGAGTTGAAATTGAAAAAAGTGCTGCAATTTTAGGGGGTGGAATTGCGGGTATAACACTTGCATTAAACTTAGCTCGAGCTGGAATAAAAGTATATGTTATTGAGAAATCACCAACTTTGGGTGGTAAAGTAGCCCGATGGGATCGAATACATAATATGGGCGATTGTTCTATATGTTTCATTTCAGAATTAATAGGTGAGTTGGTGAATGAAAAAAATGTAAAAGTACTTACTAATACTGAAATAGAAAGTGTTTCAGGAGAAGTCGGAAATTTTTCTCTTAATTTGATTAAAAAACCGCGATATGTAGATACAAAGAAATGTACTGGTTGTAAACAATGCATAGAAGTATGCAGTATTGAAAAACAAAATCAATATGAATTTGGATTAAATAATAGAAAAATTATTTATATCCCATTTATTCATTCTTTTCCCTATGTTCCTTTAATTGATGAATCAGATATTAAGAATTGTCTTAATTGCAGAATTTGTGAACGTGCTTGTGTTAATAAAGCAATAGATTTGACACAAAAACCAGAAAAAATTGAAATTAAGGTAGGTACTAAAGTTATAGCTATCGGTTCTGATCTTTTTACAGATTTAGAAGAATATTGTTATAACCCACAAAATGATATCATTACATCATCGGAGTTTGAAAGAATGTTATCTTCTGATGGCTTCACAGAAGGTAAAATAGTAAAAATTTCTGATAAAACACCTCCAAAGACGATTTCGATTATTCAATATGCTGGACATCCTGACCATCAACATAAACTTCAAGATATCCTTGCGTTAAAATATTTAAATTATGTTGAAGTAAAAAACCCTGATTGTAAAGTTAACATTTTTTACGATTTAAGTAAGATAAAAAAAGCGGACGACTTTACACTAAGATCCATGGATTCTAGAATACATTATTCTAATAAAGTAAAAATAATTGAAAAAAACGGTCAAAAGATAGTAAAAGGCGATTCAAAAGAATATCCAAGCGACTTAATCGTGTTAAATCAAACTTTAGTACCAAATAAAGACTTAAAAGCATTTCGAAAAACAATGGATTTTACATTAGATGATTATGGTTTTATGAGTGAAGAGACATTAGCATCTGGAATATATGGGGTTGGAACTATATTTGGTCCATTAGATTATATTTCTACGATTTCAACAGCTAATAATACGGCGATTAAAATCATTTCATTACTCTCTAATGATTATTTGATAGCAGAGTTTAGTGGAGTTGAAATCGATGAAAACAAGTGTGGCTTATGTGGATTATGTTCTAAAATTTGTCCTTACAATGCAATTACAATAGAATCAGAAAAAGTAAATATAGATAAATTTAAATGCAAGGGATGTGGCACATGCGCTAGTATATGCCCTACTGATGCGATAGATTTAAACATAGATAATTCTGAGAAGATTTTAAAATCAATTGAAATTTTTTCGAAATTCAGAAAACACCCTAAAATTATTGCCTTTTGTTGTCGCTCTTGTGGTTATGCTGCTGCAGATGATGCTGGACTTAAGAAGATCTCATATAGCCCAAACATTTTTATTTTAAGTGTTCCTTGCACTGGTCGCATAGATACGAATTTCATAATTAAATCATTTGAGTTAGATTTCGATGGAGTGATGATAATTGGTTGTAGAAAAAATGCGTGTCGATATATTGATGGTGTAGAGAAAGTAGAAAAAAAAATATTGATATTAAAAAATATTATCCCGACAAAATACCGTGAGCGAATAATTCTTAAACATTTGAATGCTGTTGAAGGAAATAAGTTTGCTGACGTTGCTAATAAATTTTATAATAAATTATTGGAGGAGGTTAAATTTGAAACGTAAATTTGTAATAATATCTTTAACTTCTTGTAGTGGATGTATCTCTTCTCTTATATCGTTAGATATTTTTCCACAATTCCTTGAAAGAACTAAAGTAATTTACTTTCAGTTTATTTCCGATGTAAAAGACATTGAAGATTGTGATATTTGTTTAGTTGAAGGATGTGTTTCTGAAGAAGATCAAATATCTATCCTTCGAAAAATCCGAAAGCAAGCAAAAAAAATATATGCATTAGGAACCTGTGCTTGTTTTGGAGGAATTTTAAGCCTATCAGATATAAAAATAGCAGAACCAATTTCAAGATATATTGAAATTGATGGTATCATTCCAGGTTGTCCACCACCTATGAAACTTTTTGGTAATTGTCTAATTAGATTGGTTGAAAATAAAGAAATAGAACTCTCTGAAAAAAATATGTGTGGTAGTTGCCCATTAAGAGGGAACATGGAAATAAATTCAAATGTAAATATCTCAAAAATTACACCAAATCCAGAAGAGATTAAACTTGATGAGGAAAATTCTGAATGTTTTTTAGCAAAGGGTATTTTATGTTTAGGCCCTATTACACGAGATGGGTGTGAACATAAGTGTATTAAGATGGGGCTTCCCTGTGAAGGATGTATAGGAACAGTATCAAAAGATTTTACTTCAAACCTTGTTAATTATTTGAGTTTAATAAATTTATCTCAAGAACTCAAAAACTACACTGGTATTTTTTATCGATTCTCGAAACCAAAATTGGAAGGGTAAAAAAATGTTAAAAGTCATTGAGGTTTGTAAACGTGTTGAAGGGCATGGTGAAATAAAAATTTTAGTTCAAAATGATGAAATTTCTTTAGTAAATTTTGAATTTAAAATTTATAGAGGTTTTGAAAATTTCTTAATTGGAAAGAAATTATTAGATATACCAAAAATAGTTCCCAGGATATGTGGATTATGTTATGCTTCTCAAGCAATCGCTAGTTGTAAAGCAATTGAGGATATATATAATATTAAAATTTCAGAACAAGCAAGACTTTTAAGGCGCATTTTAATGACTGGAGAATTAATCAAATCACATTCTATGAATTTTTTTTTCCAAACTTTACCAGATCTATTAAACATTTTTAATATTAGTCAGAAAACTACAACTGCTTATGATTTAATTAATTATGACCCTCAATTAACTTCAAATATATATGAACTAATTAAAATTGGAAATGAAATTAATAATTTGTTTGGGGGTAGATCAATTCATTTAATTTCACTTATTCCCGGAGGAATTATTTATTCTCCTTCCAAAAAGAATATTTCAATAGCTAAAAAAAGATTTCAAAATGCTTTAATCAGTTTGGAATGGATTATCGAAAAATTTATTGAATTATTTTCTCATCAATTACCACCTAAAGAATTCGATGCTCCAAATCTCATTTATCTTGGTCTCTCGAATTTAAGAAATTATAATCGATATTCAGGTAGGTTATCATTGAAAGAAGCTAATAGAAATATGATAGAATTTGAAAAGCAGAATTATTCTTCCTATTTTGGAAAGGAGCCTGAGTTACGTGGAATTGACTTTTACTTTGATAATAAAAAAAATGTTATAGTAGGACCTTTAACCAGATATAATATTAACGAGAATTATGGTACAGATGAAATTCAGACTTATCTTGAATATTTTGATAAACCATGGACAAATAATATTCTATTTGCTAATTTTATTAGATTATTAGAAATGTATATAGAAAGTTTCCAGAGTATACAAATTTTAGATGATCATAATTTAACTATTAAACAAGAAATCTCCTCTCTGAACTCCGTAAAAAAAATTGATGGGATCGGTGTTATTGAAGCCCCCAGAGGGACACTTTTACATCATTATTATGTGAATGATCATAATTCTCTTGATGGAATAAAATTATTCGTTGCTACTGAGTTTAATATTCCACTAATAAATGAAATGATTACAAATTATGCAAAAGTATTATTTGAAAGAACAGGAGATATTAATTTAGTGAAAAATAATGTTCAAAGGATAATTAGAGCATTCGATCCATGCATATCATGTGCAACACATTAAATCACTCTAATTGGTTTTTTAAATACTTTCTACTATTAATGATAATACATCCTTTATTTTTGAAATATAAGAGAGATATTTAATAACTGTAGTCATCCTATAATCATTGTTCTAATTTAGTAAAAATTAATAGAAAAAATAAGGTGATGAGTTATAACAGAAAATGAAAAAACGATTTTATATGTACAAACCTCACATGACCCAGAACGTCAATATTCTCCATTAGTGTTAGCTCAAACAGCAAAAGCCATGAACATTAAAGCTATAGTATACTATTTGGGCACAGGATTAAGAATTTTAAAAACCGGAGAAGCTGAAAAAATTAAGTTAAGTGGCTTTCCAAATGTAAAGGAAATGATTGATAAAACTCTTAACATGGGTATTGAAATCTTAGTTTGTGAAGCATCTAAACGAATGCTAGGTTGGGAAAAAGTGGATTTAATACCAGGAGTTAAAATTGTTGGAGCTGCAACCTTAAATGATTTGGTATTAGAAGCAGATGCGACCGAATGGTTTTGAAACCAGTATTATTTTTAGATTAATAAAATTTAGATTTATTTAAAAGGTCTTCATGAGAAAAATGAATATAAACTTATTTTGATTTTAAGGATTAAATTCTATATTTTTCTCTTTTCCCCCTTGGTTTATTTCATTTCAATAAGACTGAAAATAAATCTAAATAATTTTCAACATGTTTTGTTAAAAGGAACTCTCTTTTTACTTTCTCATGCCCCTTTTTTCCCATTTCTTTTAAGATTTTAGGATTATTTAAAAGATATATCACTTTCTCAGCCGTTTCCTCTATAGAATTTACTAAGAAGCCATTAATTCCATTCTCAATTTGTAGTTTTATCCCTCCCACATTTCCTCCTATAACAGGTGTTTCTTTCCAAAGTGCCTCTGTCACTGTCATTCCAAATCCCTCTCTTATCGATTTCTGTAAAACTATATTAGATATACGTTGAAATGCATTTACTTCTAAATCTGCTACTCCATCTAAATTCGATAAGATCTGAATATCTGGATCATCCTTTGCATAGTTTTTAACTTTTTCTAACCATTCTTGCCCCTCAGGATCATCATGAGCTAAACTGCCAATTAATGCTAATCTTATAGGAATTTTTGCTTTAACAATTCTATAAGCATCAATTACTCCTAATGGATCTTTCCAAGGGTCAAATCTAGAAACTTGAGTAATCAATGGTTTATCTAAAGGGATAAATTTTTTAACGATTTCTCTAGCAGATTCTAGATCTAATTCTTTATTTTTCTCAGAAAATGGATCAATAGAAGGAGTTATAGGATATATGAGATTTTTAATCCCTTTTTTTGCATATTCTTTTTTTGTGAAGACAAGAGCATCATATTTAGGTAGATATTCTGCTATTAAATTCCATGCTTGAGGATTCGGATTTGATGTATCAATATGGCATCGCCAAATCCATTTCCCTTCTTTTTTCTCCTTATAATTTATAATTGGACATGGTTGAGGATCATGAATTATTATAAAATCTCCTTTGGGTTGGATTTGTTCATATATCGATTTTGCTTGTGAGATATATGCGGATATTTCATTATCACTAAATTTTATTTCCATATTACCTTGTAAGGCATTATGCATTTTCTTTGAGATTTCAAAAAACCTATCAGGAGCAGTAAAAACTTTCCATTGAGCATTAATCTTTAATTCTTGCATTAAGGGAATCATATTTTGCAGAATTTCAGCAACTCCTCCTCCAAATTTTGTAGCATTTATATTAAGAATATCCTTCTCGGCATAATTTTTTGCTTTGTCTTGGAGCCTTTTTATTTTTGTCTTTCCTAATAGTTTAGAATAACGAAATAATAGTGACTCAGAAGTAACTTTCATATTTATATTCTCCTTTCAAACTATATTCAAATCTTATTCTTTATTATTATAAGAACAATATTTATAAGCTTAAATGTGATAATTTCTCTTGATTTTTTCCTAAAAAGAAAAAATTAGGACTAAAATATTATATAAAAAAAATTAAAAAAAAAAGGCGTATATTGTGTTAAAAAAGATAAATAAAACAGCCTTAGTTGGCTTATTCGCATTTTTAATGGTCCTTTCAATGCCAGTATTTCTTTTACCCGTTAGTGCATCTCCAGCACCAAAACCATCGGCAGGAGTAACCTTAACAGTAACTATGTTAGGAGACCAACAAAAACCTGGAGTTGAAGCTGTCAAAGCTGCTTTCTTAGCGTCTGATTTAGGTCATGGAGTAGATAGCGTAGTTGTTAAATCTTCCGGATCAAATGCTGATCTCCAATTAGCAACGTTACAGACTGAATTGCAGGGTGGAACTTTAACATCTGATCTTATTGCAATAGATACAGTTTGGACAGCTCCATTTGCAGACAATGGATGGATAATTAAGCTTGATAATGATATAAATGTTAGTGGTTTAAGTGCGTTTGGTTCTGGTATTGTTGCTTCCTGTCTATATAAAGGTAGTTATTATGCATATCCTTATTTTATGAATTTAGGTGTCTTATACTATAGAAAAGATCTGATGGATCTTAATGGGTTTACGGAAGCAGATTTTGATACATGGGAAGAACTTAACGCTACAGCTAATTATATCCTTAATAATGTATCGGGTACACTTGATAATCCGGATTTAGTGGGATATGTTGGTCAACTTGATGCTTATGAAGGTGGAGTTGTCAACTTCTTTGAATGGTGTGGAAGCAATGGTGCTTTAGATGTAGTTACAAGTACAGGGCAAGTTAACATTGATACAACGGCTGTAAATGAAGCAATGACTTTTCTTGCAGCATTAGTTGCTCCTATATACCAACCAGTTCAAGGATCAGATTATATTATTCCACGTTATACTCTTAAGACGGACGAAGCATCTTCAGGAAATATATGGTTAGCTAATAATTCAATATTTTTACGACAATGGCCTTATATTTATTCCTTATCAGAAGGTAATAACATGGAGTTTGGTATTGCACCATTACCCCATTTTGCAGGAGCTACTGGATATAAAACATCAGCAATAGGTGGTGCTATTATGGCAGTTCCTACATCTACAACTGGTGTTGCTAGAGAAGCTGCAATTAATTTTACTAAATTCTTAGGCATGAAAGATGCACAAGAGGCTGAATTAACAGCCATTGACCCCTCAACTCTCCAACCGGAAGGAAACTTTCCAGCTTTACTATCTGTATATGCAAATCCACCTACTGGTTTTGAATGGATTCAAAATTGGTCAGCACAAGCAGCATTGACATTATCCAGACCGGTACATCCTGATTATCCTCTGATTTCTAGTACAATTGCAGATTACTTCAGTGATTTAACAAGTGGTGTAAAGAGTGTTGATACTGCTTTAATGGAAATGCAGCGAGATGTACAAGAAATAATCTCTGGACCCTCTCAACCACCTATTCCTGGATATAGTATTGCTGTTGTTCTATTAGCCGTTGCCTTTGCTGCAGGGACTGTTATTATTATGCGAAAAAAATTACACTAGATTTTTAAAGGTTTAACTTCTTTTTTTTTATTTTTATAATTATTGAGATTATTGAGATGGAGAATGGAAAATGGAAACAATTACAACTCAAAAATTTGAAATTTTAATAGATTTAGAAAAAAAAAAACCACCTAAAGATACTAAATTTATTATTTCACTCTTAACTCCTGGATTGATAATATTTACTCTTATTATTTTAATTCCTATTGTTATAGGAATATTCCTTAGTTTTAGAATTGATTTTAATTTAAATAATCCTTTTGGAAAAAGGTTTACACTAATTAATTATTATCAGCTTATAGGATATAATAATGTATATGCACGTAGTTTTTGGACATATACTTACCAGACATTATTTTTTTCAATCGTATCACTTGTTATAGAATTTTTATTAGGGTTAGTGTTCGCTATGATTTTAAATAAGAATTTTAAAGGAAGGGGTATTGCTAGAGCAACTCTTCTAATTCCTTGGGCGATTCCTACAGTTGCTTCAGCGACACTTTTTAGGTTTGAAATTTTAAATAGCGCTCAAGAATTTGGTTTAATTAATAGTATAATTCAATTATTTGGAGGTACCCCAGTATACTTTTATGGTACTGGTCTTGCCCCTGTTTTATTTAACATACCAGTTTTGGTCTCTTTTCCTCCTTTTATCTCCGAAGTAGAAATAACAATGACAATGTTTTCAGTAATTATGATTGATGTATGGAAAACAACACCATTTATAACATTATTAATTCTAGCTAGTCTACAAATTGTACCTGAAGATCTATATAAAGCAGGAGATATAGCCGGAGCAAGTGGATGGCAGAAATTTAGGTATATAACATGGCCATTAATTAAACCAGGGGTTGGTATTGCTTTAATTTTTCGAATGATGCAATCTCTTAGAGTTTACGATGCCGTAGTTGTCTTTAATGATCAAAGCGTGCGTTCAATGACTGTTCAATCATACCTTTTCTGGTCTAATACTGATTATGGATTATCTTCTGCAGTTTCTATCATGATCTTATTATTTATAATAATTTTTGCATTTTTTATTTTGTTATTTACAAAAAGAGAAAAACGTACAAGTTCGACACCATTTTTGAAAAATGTTTTTAAAAAACTTAGATTAAAAAGGAATAATCCTAAAAAAAAGGATCAGGTAAAAAAAGAGATTCCATTGGAATATTCAAAAGAAAAAATACCATTACCTAAGAAAATTAGTTTAGATCAAGATTTAACAGATTTAATTGGTGAATCAGTAAAATTAAAACCGATTTCTCCAACAAAAATTAAATTGTATATTAATATAAGACGTTTAAAAAAGATTGTATTTATTCTCCTTGTCATAATCATGATTTTTTTTTGTGCAGGACCTTTTTTATGGATATTGTTAAAATCATTTAGAGATCCAACTAGAGCTCCTGGTATTACACAAACTCAATTTGAGTGGATCCCAAAATATTTTTCTTTGCGAGCGTATCAAATTATTTTTGAACAGCAAGGTTACTTTGCACATGCTCTCTTAAATAGTGTAATCCTTGCTGGATCTACAGTAATCTTAATATTGATTGTTGGCTCATTAATCGCCTATGCTATAGCTAAATTCAACTTTCCCTTTAAAAGAGGGCTTAATGGATTTATTTTTTCTATGAATAGTCTACCCGCATTAATAATCATTATACCATTTTATCAATGGATAATTGCAATTTCACGTATAATCCCACCGCTTGATATTCGAAACACACTATATGGGTTAATACTTCCATATACGGCAATCAATTTACCATTAGCAATTTTTATATTAATTGCATTCTTTAAGGAGATCCCAGAAGACCTATGGAAAGCAGCAAAGGTTGATGGTGCAACTAATTTTCAGATTTTCAGGAAAGTTATTCTTCCATTAACTATTCCTGGAATTTTTACCTGTGCTATTTTAGTTTTTATTGCTTGTTGGAATGAATTATTATTTGCTCAAGTATTTCTCCAATCATCAGAAAGTAATCATACTATACCTCTTGCCATATTGCAATTCGTTCGAAATCCTGGTAGTATAACCCGCCCTTGGAATACAGATATTGCTCTAATGGCAGCAACCTCAGTAGCTACTATTCCATTAATAATTGTTGTATTAATTTTTCAAAAGAAGATTGTCAGTGGGTTGACTAGAGGTGCTGTAAAAGGTTAAAGATGGGTGATAATAAATATGGTAAGAATAAAATTAGAGAAAGTCAATAAAATTTTTAATCCTGATGTCCATGTTTTAAAGGATATTAACCTTGAAATTAAAGATAAAGAATTTATCGTACTTGTTGGACCTTCAGGTTGTGGAAAATCCACATGCTTAAATATTATAGCTGGATTAGAATATGTAACTGATGGACGAGTATTATTTGACGATGTAGATGTTACATACGTTCCACCGAAAGAAAGAAAGATAGCTATGGTTTTCCAAAGTTATGCATTATATCCTCACATGAATGTTCGGGAAAATATGGGTTTTGCTTTAAAATTGTCAAAAATGAATAAAAAAGAGATAAATAAAAGAGTAGAGGCTGCTGCTCACCTATTAGAAATATCAACACTATTGGATAGAAAACCTAAAGAATTAAGTGGAGGACAACGTCAGCGAGTTGCTCTGGGTAGGTCAATCGTACGTAATCCAACCGTTTTTCTTTTTGATGAACCATTGAGTAATTTAGATGCAAAATTACGTATTCAAACAAGAGGTGAAATAATTAAATTACACCGAAAACTACAAATAACTCAGGTTTATGTCACGCATGATCAAGTAGAAGCAATGTCTATGGCAGATCGTATCGCTATCCTATTTGATGGTGTTTTTCAGCAGATTGGTACTCCCAGCGAAGTCTATAATAAACCAACCAATAAATTCGTAGCTGGATTTATTGGATCACCAACTATGAATTTTTGGGATGCTAAATTAAGTGACAATAAAATAAGATTTGGTAAACAAGAATATCCAATACCCAATGATTTAGCAATAAAACTTAAAAATAAGGACATGGGTGATGTAATTTTAGGAATTCGCCCTGAGCACATCATTATTACTCCAGATCATCATAGTCAATCTTATGAAGTTGAGATAGCTGTTATAGAATTTCTTGGAGCAGAAACAATTATAACATTTGAGTTTTCTGATAAAATTAGCGGCATGTTATCTACTCCCGGTTTTTATGACGCAAAAATGGGTGATAAAGCATATATATCATTCCCTTCTGAGAAGATACATATATTTGACAAGAATACGGAAATAAATTTAATTCATTATCAAGAATAATAACAAAAATTAACAACAAATAATTCATATAAATAATTTGATAATTCTATGCCTTTCATTGCTGATTTAGCTAAAAAAGCTCGAGAAAAAAATATTCTTACAGGAATGATAATTACAGATTTAATTGCATTTATTTCATATATAATTTTTTCTTCTGGCATTTTCTATTTTGGCGATCTACAAATGACAATTGGGTGTATAATTGGTTCACGTTTTGCTCTTAAAAACAATAAATCAAATAAATCATTTATAATACAAAGCATAGGTGTAAGTTTAGTTGGGGCTGTTCTAACTGCAGTAAGTTTCACGTTATTTGATTGGTTCGTTTTTTCAGAAATACTCAGATATTCTTTGTTTATGTTGCTAATAACTTTTGAGCTGTATTTAATTGAAGCAATTATTATAGGGTTAGTAATTGGGGGAATCGTTGGTGGTTATTATAATTATAAAAATAAGAATAGAATTGAATCAACTACTATTAAGGAAGAATTTTATGAAAGTTTAATAGATAAATGAATAATACATCAAATTAGTATTTTTTAAGTTATGTGATTATATAGAAATTAAGAAAAAAAGATTTGATATAAATGGATTTTAAAGATTTTCTAAGTAAATTCGTAAGTTATAATAAACAAATATACAAAAAGTTGATTTTAATTAGCATTTTAGTTTTTTATTTTGCATTTCTATTTTTTTTTAATTATTATAGAAGAATATTACATATTTCTTTAGAATCAAGTTGGCTATTTGGAATCCTCGTTTCTCTAATTTTTACTATTATTCTTGTTTTATCCGTAGATTCAATACAAGTTCTCTATACCATAAAAAAGGGAAGATAATTATATTAAATAATCGACATTTAACATTAAACATTTATATTAAAATATGTTAAATATTACAATAGATTAATGAATAATTTCATTATTATTCTACAAAATTATTAAAAGCTAGATTTGATTAATTTTGGTATGGATTTTTTAATATTTATTAAACAATTTCTTTTTTATGAATGATACATTCACTCTAATTTTTCTTTTCATAGCTTGGATGCTATTGGACATTATTGGCTTAGTTACATTAATCAAACCAGTAAGCAACCCAAAAGATATAAATTTTACAATTAAGTTAAAATCATTCCTCACAGGAAAACATTCTCTAATTTCTATTATTATAAAGGCAATTGGGTTTATTCTTTTAATAATCTCTTTTTATATTCCTTGATATTACCATTTATTTGGAATTATCGGAGGAGGTTTTCAAATTCAATTTCTTTATTTTATTGACGCATCTAACTTTAGGGCTATATTCTTTGTATTCATTTATTATGCTTACTTACTTGGATTAATTCTTATATTTGTTAAATTTTCTATGAAAAAAAAAAATTCACATTCTTGTATTTTTAGAATTACTAGAGGTAATATTTATAATCCCCGGTATTATACTTATATTTTATCCTAAATTCAAACTAACTGGATATTGGTTAGCAATTTTGATTTATCAATATTCTGGTTATGCTTCTGTTTTTTTTTTATATATATGTGGAATCATTATTTTAATAACAAATGGATTACAAATAAGCATATGTTTAAGGTTGAAGAGAAAGAAAAATCAAGCAAACAATATTTAAATTAATATATTCCTTCTGGTATCCAAGATTTATTAGAACACATGATCTTATTAGGATTTTATATAAAAAAATATCGCTTTATTATACATAAACCTAAATTAAGTAATTAATTCTATATAATTAAGTAATTCTAAACTTTAAGATTTCTTTAAATGTTTGTGGAATATTTTTATTATTTGAAAGAAAGGTTACCTATTAGTATTACTGAATACATGACGCTAATGGAAGCACTCAATAAAGGGCTTATCCATAATATGCTTGAGTTTTACTATACATCCCGTTCAATATTGTGCAAGAATGAACACCACTTTGATATTTATGACATTGCTTTTGCGAACTTTTTCAAAGAAGCTATGGTGCAATTCCCTGAAGATATTAAACAAGAAATTTGGGATTGGCTCAATAAAGATATTACACTCCCTGAACTTATAGAAGGGCTGCAACTCCTACTAAGAGAATACCAAGAATATATCAATATAGATAATCTTGAAGAATTCTTAGAAGAACTATTGAAAAAATATAGTTCTGAATTTGGAGATAAACTTTTAATTAATGCGCCAAATGAAATAAAGGATGAAATTTGGAAGTGGTTAGAAAAAAATTTTGATTTGTCTGAAATCAAGGGCAATTTTCAAGAAATGATCAGCCAATTTTTTGATCTCGAAGAAATGCAAAAGCGTTTCGAAGAATTAATGCAAAAACAAGATGAAGAACATCATGGAGGGAATCGCTGGATTGGTACTCAAGGAACATCTCCCTTTGGTCATGGGGGTCAGAATCCAATGGGTATGAGAATTGGTGGCTCATCAGGGATGCGTATGGCAATGCAGATTGCTCAGAAAAGAATCTTTAAAGATTATCGGAAAGATATAGTACTCGATACAAGACAGATAAAAGTTGCTCTAAAGCGTTTAAAAAAACTCGAAGAAATTGGAAAAAGAGATGAACTCGATTTAGACAAGACTATAGACAAAACGGCTAAAAACTATGGAGACATAGAACTCGTGTTCGATAAAAAAAGGAAAAACAATGTGAGATTAATATTATTAATGGACGTTGGTGGAAGTATGACTCCATATGCGCACCTTGTCAATCTGCTATTTTCTGCCGCAAATAATATGTCACACTGGCGTACGTTTAAATATTTTTACTTCCATAATTGTCTTTATGAGAGCCTTTATCTCAATGCAAGAAGAAATCCAGAAGAAGCAATTGAATTCAATGAATTTTTAAAAAAATACGATAATAAATATAAAATTGTAGTTGTTGGTGATGCTGCAATGGCAAGTTGGGAACTTACGGAAAAATATGGCTCTATTTATTATTATCATCGAAATGAATTACCCGGAATTTACTATATTAAAGAGCTTGCGAATCATTTTAAAAATAACGTAGTCTGGTTAAATCCAGAACTCATTAGACCTGAATGGGCACCTTGGACACGGAAAATTATATCAAGTATAATCCCAATGTTCGATTTAACTGTTGAGGGAATCGAAGAAGCAATGGATTATTTGCGAAAAGGTGGTAAAAATATGTTTACAACAGTTCAATTGTTAAAAGGATTAAACTATTAGTATAAAGAAAGATCAGAGCTTTTAAAAAGATATATTTAGTTTAGGAACTTCTATATATCTGTTTAGGAATTTTTATGAAAAGTATATACTGAAGTAGACTGAATGCTATAAAAATTATTATTATTCCAATCAATAAAATCCAATCTCCAAATTTTTTATTGTAGACATACTTTGATGCATAATAAAGAATTATAAATCCAAAGGAACTTAAAAGCAACAAAATTGAAGCTACAATGCTTTCAATAATATACGCATCATGGATATTTTCAGGAATTACGAATATTGGTTTTTTTTCACTATCTACTCCTAGTACGGGAGGTTTTCTAATAATTAGATAGACTATCCCGGTTTGAAGAATAAATAGAATTATGTATATAGCAATAAGGCTTAATGACTTAGATGGCATTGGAAGAGATAATCTTCGAAATTTGAATTTAGGAAAAATTATTTTTGGTTTCCTTAATTTGTTTCCAAAAATCCATGGTGTTTTTCTTTTAATATTTTCAAAAACTGTTTCAGAACCAGATATTTCTTCTTTATTTCTTTGTTTTTTAGATATTTCTTGATCACGCAAAGTAAATTTCGTTTTGAAAATTTTTAGGTTGTATTAAATTTCGGATATCTATAATGAACTTATTCCTCCCGTTTTATTTAAATCAACCAAGATAAAAAACGAATATATTCACTTTTTGGATTGATGATTTTATATAAAAGATGATTAAAATGTTACTAATGAATGAATATCATTCATATCTTTATTGGTTTTTTTGACAAAAAAGATTTTTTTTGAATATATTTATAAAATAAAAAGGTTGAACAATTATTTAAAAAAATCCAATTGTAATAATTTCAGAAGGATTGTCCTAATATGAAGAAAAGATCAAGTGTTAAGCTCATAATTTTATTATTAATAATTGCAAATCTTATATCAGTTCTTAATTATATTAAATCACTTGAAATTGAAAATATTGGAAACGGAAGAGCAGATTACAATACTGATGATTTTCTTTTTGAAAATATTTACTCTTTAGATACTCATTATGAATTAAATCGGATTCACTCCATTAAGAACGTTCCAAAAAATGAATTTAATTGTCATTTTAAGGAGCTCTCAAGAAACTACAAAAATTTCATTTTTATATTTATTTCTGGCACAATAATTTCTTTAGAATTATTTGGACTATTTACTAATTTTTCAATACAGGAAGCACCACAAGACTGTATTCCTCGAGAAATAGAAGGAGTTAAGTTAACAAAAGTTGAAAGGAAAATTTTTGCGGTAATTCAAGAATTTCTTAACTCTAATCGGATATTCAACAAAGAAAAAGCAGCATTGTACATTAAATCAAGATATAAGGTCAATGGTAATTTAAATTATAATGGAATAAAAGTAGTAGTTGATTCTCTCATTAAAAAGAATATAATTGTCGAAGGATCAAAATTAACAAGAAAATCTGTATTACTTAATTCAAATAGAAATCAGATTTTTAATTTGATTAGACAAAATCCTGGAGTTTATAAGAATATACTATCTAAAAAACTAAAGATAACTCCCTATGTAGTTAATTGGCATTTATCAATGTTGATAAAATTTAATTTAATCCGAGAAATAAATTTCAATGGTCAAATGAGCTACTTTAAGTTCTCAATGGCTTCAAAGAATGATAAAATCTTTCATACGATTTCTAAGGATAAATGTATGAGAATTATTGAATTTCTGAAGAAAAATGAAAAAGGCTGTACTAAGTATCAAATTGTTAAGGCATTGCGTATGCACTATAATACAATTACTAAATATCTTAATAATCTAGAGGAATTTAACCTATTGATAAGAAAGAAGTGTGTAAATAAAGAGTATATTTTACTAAATCCTATTAACTTTAAAAAATTAGCAATTAAAGAAAATAATTGATGTTTTAAAATACTAATTTCTTTTTTTGTGCAACGTATTAAAACATAATTAAAATTATTAACACAAAATTAAATTTCATAAATATCTTTTTTTTATTAACTATTGAATTATCTTATAATTAAAAATAAATATTTATAAATCCGATACAGTCCAAACCACACTATTGTTATTGTTTAGATACATACCTCAAATGAAAGAGGCTTAACGAGATTTTATGGAATCTAATGAAAGGTACAGAGAAATTATTGAGAATATTGAGGACGGATACTTTGAAGTAGATCTCCAAGGAAATTATACTTATGTCAACGATTATATTTGTAGATACTTAGGAATTCCTAGAGAAAAACTATTAGGAAGGAATTATACCGCTTATTTAGATAAAGATACGACAAAAGAAATATTTGAAATCTTTAATAATTTATACAAAACTAATCTTCCAAAAGGGATTTTTGAAAGTCAAGTTATAAGAAGTGATGGGGAGACACGTACTTTTGAAGGATCTTTTTACTTAAGATATAACTCTAGTGGAAGAAAAGTTGGTTTTTATGGATTTACTCGAGATATTACTGAGAAAAAAGAAGCAGAAAAGAAATTAAAACAATCAGAGAAGCAGTTTCGTGAAGCATACGATCGAGCTGAACTTTATAAAGATTTATTCTATCATGATATTAATAATATACTTACTAATATAAATATCGCAATAGAACTTAGTGAAAAATGCTTAAATGAGAAAGAAAGAGAGAGTGAGATTAAAGAGTATTATGAAATAATTAAAAATCAACTCGCAAGAGGGGCAAAAATGGTTAGTAATGTCCAAAAATTGTCTTCTTTAGACAATGAAGAAAAATCTATTAAAGTTATTAATGCAATCGATGTTCTTAAAGAGGCGATAAATTTTATCTTAGTTAACAAGAAAGTAAAAAATATTGATATTGCTATAGATTCAATTCAAGATGACATTTTCGTTCAAGTTAATGATCTGTTAATTGATGTTTTTGAAAATTTGTTAATCAATGCATTAACTTATAATAATGAACCCAAAGTAGAGATTCTCATAAAAATTTCCAAAGAAATACAGAAAAACGTGAAATTCATTAAATTTGAATTCAGGGATAATGGTATTGGGATTTCTGATGAAATAAAAAAAAGAATTTTAATAAAAAGATTCAACAAAGAAAAAGGTTCAAAAGGAATGGGATTTGGATTAACCCTCGTGAAAAAAATTATAGAAAGTTATAAAGGAAAAATCTGGGTTGAAGATAAAGTTAAAGGAAATTACTCAAAAGGAAGTAACTTTATCGTACTAATCCCTGAAGCTGTAAAATAAATTAATTACTTTTATATTGTATAAAATTAATCGAGTTCACTTAAATAAATATTCTTAAATAGAAAGGAAAAATTAAATTTAATTAACTCTCCTTAATAGATTCTTATCAACCGAAACTTTGTAAGAATCATAAAAAAGAGAGGAATACTTTTGGTAAAATTCCTTTTTTTTGGACATAATAAAATCTTTTTCTTTTACGTCAACTTTTCCGTTAGACCAGAAAATTGAGCCATTATGACTGAAATTGAATTCATTTTGTTTCTTAACAATTACTCCTGATTTTATAACATATTCAATATTTTGTAGTGCATTCCTTAATTTTCTATGGTCTTTAGAGAGATCTATTTCATTAATATTCGTATCTAAGATATTTAGATCGCCATCTGCATCTAAACCAAGATTTCCTTTGATCTTTGATAAACCTAAGGATTTTGCTGGACTTGTTCTTGTTAACCATATTAATTCTGAAAATTTTAGTTCTTTATCGTCATTAGCTAAAGGATGGTTATTAAGGAAATCAGTACTCATATCTTTCATGAAATTATCGCGAGCTTCCTTACTTATTAACCATGTCACAATTTCAGGAATATCAGAAACATTAGCATAATTAGGAAAATTTAAAGAAAAACTAACTTGAAATTTATTTTTAATATTTAATGCTAAATCGATAGCATTAGCCCATAAATTACAATTAACATAATTATTTTTGTTAAAATTTCTCATTGAAATAAAATAATCTCCTTCAAATTCTATAGCTGAACTAATTAATTTATGCGGATTATCGATTATATCAGATGTTAACATCGAATGGATAAGTCTTCTGTCTGAAGTTATTAATGGATTTATTGGATTGAAGCTTAGAAATGCAAGATCAACATAAAAATCTTGATTTTCATTTAAAAAATTAATTAAATTCCCATTATCCCCATCATAGTTATATGTATTAGCATGAGCAATATGAAAAATGTGATCTCTTCCCATATGTTGATTGGGAGTTAAATTTAATGACTTAATCTTTTCCAAAATAACAAAGAGATTATTTTTACCTGTTGTATTTTCATAACCTTCAATATGAGCATGAAGAGAATGTGGCATTCCAAGTTTTTCATTGCATCTAAGAAGGTTTTCATACACATCCATTGGTGAAAAATTGTACAATCGCCCTTGTTGTGTTAAATCATCTCTTAGTTCTTTAAAATTCCATGTTTCATTTTCGAATGGATTATAGACTTTGAAACCAAAACCATATGTTTTCGATAGAAGGTCAGATAGAAATACTGCCATCTCATCAATTTTTTTTCTCTGAAATTCTAGTTCTAAGGGCCATAGATTACTTACATTTAATAACATTGCCTTATCAAGTACAGGTATTTGTTTAAAATTAAAAATAGTTTCTCTCGCTAAAGATGGAAACACATTAGCTTCAAGTATAAATGTGTATCCATTAGAAATATAATTTCTTGCAATGTTTTTTAGTGTTAATCCTTCCCAATTCTCTTGGAATTTTTTGTTATTTGACCCTAGTAATCGCGCCCAATTAGTTTGTTGAGAAGCTATATGTGTATGGATATCTAGAGCTGCGGGAATAACACTATTATTCTTTGCATTTATCTCTTTAACATTATTTTCACTGCTAAATTTTTCTACTATTTTACCAGACTCAATTAAAATATCTTTTGTTTCTCCATCAATATCGTTGATGGGATCAAACACTAAACCATTTTTGATAATTATTTTATTCAATTCTAATAATCCCCTTATCTATTTTGTTTAAATTATATTTAATAGACTTTTTACGTTCTTTACTGAGTCTGTAGTTACTTCCACATTTACACTTAAATTTTTATATACTATTTCACTCTTCTCGAGTCCAGTAATTTGATTAGCCCAAATGGAGACTGGCATATTAATAATTCCTATAGGAACATTTTTATCTTGAATTGGCTTTATAATAACACTACCATACTTGTTACTTATTTTTAAATTTGCATTTGCAGTTAAATTAAGATTTTTAAAATCTTCTGGATTTAATAATCCAATCGCCAAATGTTCTGTAAGAGAGTTATCATCTCCAAAAGAATACTCCTTTACTTGATCGTAATCCATTATTCTAACTGTATTTACTATCATTTCTATTTTATCTACCCTCCTTAAATCCATATATAATTTTAGTTAATATTTCTTCATCAGAAAGAATGTCGTTTGGTGGTTTTATGATTTTTTTTAATTCAATTGGAATATGATCCAAACGATAAGCTAATCCTCCACTTTCAATTCCAGTGATTGCTGAAGGTATTATTATATCCGCCACGTACGAGGTTGCGGATTGTTTATTATCGATTAGGATTAAAGGTTTTGCCATCAATTTTTTACTTAATTGCCAAGGTAAATGCGAAATTGGATCCGTTCCTACAATTATAGAACAATCAAAATCTTCATTTTCAATTTTTGAGACTATTGTTTCTTTTGATTCAATCAATTGATTATTTAAAAATTGTAAGCTATGATTTTTCCCACATATTGAAAGCGCAACATGGTCAAAACCTACCATGTTATAATGACCGCCTAACATCATGATAGAAATACGTCCCTTTTTTTGCTTAACATTTATTAATTGCACTAATTCAAGTAACTCTTTAATTACATTAAGACTACTCTGAGAACTTAAAATTCCTTGACCCGTGATGATTACTCCATTTTCAGCACCAGTTAAATGGAGTAATAATCTTTTTAGATCATCTTTATCTATACCAGCAACGCCATTGTTTGGAACACTATCTGCTATACAACATTCTTCTTTTAAAACACGAATCAAATCAATATCTTTTCCTGGTTCAATCTGAAGTGCTATATCTCGTACACCCATTACTCCAAAAGAGGCTGTTTTAACCGGATCTATTACTATTAGAGTTTTAATTTCTCGACCAGTCATTCTAAATTTACCCCGTGAGAAAAGGACTTTATTTAATAAACGTGGTATTGATTCTGCAGCATTTGCGCCCCATAAAATCAATAAATCTGCTTTATTTATAATTTCAGATATCGATGTTAGTGTCATTCCCGTCTCTTTAGAAACTTTTAACACTTTTCCTTGGCAGATTGTAGAATTAGAATCTATAAAACCATTGATTAGTCGTGCGAGTTCAATCCCTGCTAATTGAGCTTCACAACTTGTAGTAGAAAACCCATATAATAAAGGTTTGGAAGATTTTTTTATTATACTAATAGCTTTTTCTATAGATTCTTCCAATGTTACTTTCTTTAATTCACTATTTTTTCTAATAAGAGGATTTAAGATTCGGTTTTTTGCGGTAATTTGATCAAATCTTTCTTTTCCTTTCAAACATGCTCCTATAACCTCTTCAATATATAAACCATCAGTTTTAATTATGATATCATCGCATAATAGTGAACAACCTGAACAAACTGAACGTTTACTAACCATATTTCATATCACTTTTTAACTCAAATTAAATAGACAATTAAACCTCATACAAAATCAATTTTTATAGCTTCTCTTGGACAATATGTTTCACAAACTCGGCATTCCCTCTCTCTTCCTTCTGCTTCAATTCTTCGACAATGTTCTATTGCTAATAGTTCACATTTTCCGCCCTTAACTTGAAACAATTGGTGATTTTCGGGGGGATAATCTGGAGCTTTACCACTTAAGGTCGGAGGGCAATACCTTGCATTAACTGGACATATAGTAACACAAATTCCACATCCATCACATAACTCGGTATCTACATCGATTTTAAGCTCCTTTTCTTGTCCCTCTTCAGAACCTATTAAATCCTTTAATGCATCATAATTCTTTTTGTACTTAGGTTCTAAAAGTGGACTACAATCATCGATTTTTACCTTTCCTTGCAACAAATCTAATGCAAAAGCCATACAAGTTGGTTTCCCACACTTTTTGCAGTTGGTTTTAGGTAAAAATTTATAGAGCTCCATGAAATTACTTACTGGTATTCAAAAACACCTTCAAAAATTAATTATTCTTCTCTTTTCAGTTATGAATAATATTCTGCGATTTATTAATTTCTTTAGTTTATGTATTATAAATTTCTCGCAGTAGAAATTATAATTATAATTGAAAACTCAGAAAATTTCATAATTTATTAACGATAGAATTAAAGCAATACGTTTGTTTCTCAAATTAAATAATAATAAAATAAATATTTTTATATGAAAATTAAGGTGATTAAATAAATGTCAGAAGAACAGGTTCCAGATATAAATTTAAAAGAAATGATGTTGGATGAGCGTACTAAAAACATTCAAAAGAATATGGAAAAGATAAAACACAAGATTGTTATCATTTCGGGGAAGGGTGGTGTAGGGAAAACTACTGTGGCGATTAATCTTGCTATGAGTTTAGCTAGTGTTGGATTGAGGGTAGGAATTCTTGATGTAGATATAACAGGCCCAAATGTCATAAAAATGTTGGGTATAAACCCAGAGTTGAAACCAAAAGTCGACGCTGAAGCTAAGATATTTTATCCTATTGATGGACCATTAAAACTTAAAGTTATGAGTATGGCATTTTTAACTCTTACAGCTGATGAGCCTGTAATTTGGAGAGGTCCTATGAAAATGAGTGCCGTAAGACAATTTTTAGGGGATGCTGAATGGGGTGAATTGGATTATTTAATATGTGATTTGCCTCCTGGAACATCTGATGAAACTTTAGATATTTTACAACTAATTCCAGATGAAAATGTGGTAATTGTATCTACTCCTCAAGAAGTTGCTTTAATGGATGCAAGAAAAACAATCAAAATGGCAATGGTAATGGAAAGAAACATTCTTGGAATAATAGAGAATATGTCTGGTTTTAATTGTCCTCATTGTGGAGAATACATTGACTTATACCCTCCTGGTGGTGCGGAAAAAGCTAGCATAGATTTCAATATTGCGTTATTAGGAAAAATTCCTTTTGAAACTGAAGTTAGTCAACAAAGTGACCAAGGGTTACCATTTGTTTTAAAATACCCCGAAAGCAAATCCGCTAAAGCTTTCAAAGACACAGTTAAAAAAATTAGAGATATTTTAGAAAAATAATAGTAAATTTTTTTCTTTTAAAAATAAAATTATTTTTTGTATGTGTCACCATCACGAAACTATGAAACAATATAAAAGTGATAATCTGAATATAAAACTATTTTCCAGATAATATACCCTATTATTAAAATTATAAATTAGATGCTTTTATTAGCTAAAATTATTTTTATTTAATTAGAATATTAATTAAATTAAGAACAGGGATAATTATTTCTGTGAATCATAAGGGAATTAAAGGAATTGTAATTTGTGAAGAGAGTGGTCAGTATCTCCTCGATCTTATATTGGATACGAAGATTAATCCTGTTTTATTATCTTCTTTTGTAGGTGCTTTAGGTTTATTTGGTGAAAATTTAGGACAGATTGAAGAGATCAACATTAAAGGACTCGACGTAGAAATGATTATTGTATATAAATATAACTTGATCTTTGTTGCAATACTTGACAAGGGTTTTGCAAGACTTGGCATAAGAGAAGAAGCAGAAAAAGCATTAGATATGTTTTATTCATTATATCGTACTGAAATTGATGAAAATTGTAATGAAGTTAGTCAATTCACTTCGTTTAAAAATATTCTATTTACACAAATTGAAGAATATTTTAACAGGATTAAAGACAACCAAAGAGAATCTGAAATTGGAGACTTTGGTTTTTTTACTGATGCTATTAAAAAATTAAGAACTAATTCAACGAATTAAAATCCCTTTTCTTTCTTTTTAAATATTAGATCTCCTATCTTTACCTCAAAAATTCGTTCCATTAAATTACACTTAGCCTTTAATAAATAGTAAACATCTTTTTGGGGAAGTTCCATACCATAAAGACTTTCAAAATTACCTTGCCCCTTAGACAATAAAATTGTGTTCTTGTTATAGAAATATTCTTTAAATTCTTCTGATACATCAGATAAAATTATTCCTGGAGCATTATTTGACTCAATGACATGAATTAATTTTGTTAGATTAATAAATTTCGCATCTTCAATAGTAGCATCATTAATTATAGGAGCAGATCTCACGGAATATATTATCTCTAGATCTGGATAATATTTTTTAAGAATAAGGATTAGAATTTTATCGAAAACAATCTCACCGGCATTATCTCCTAATATTAATAGCTGTTTTGAATTTTTTAATGATTTTTGGAATTTTCCATAATCATTAATAGCTAAATTTTCGATCTTAAAGTTTTCTAAGTCATAAATAATATCTATATCATGTTGACTTGCAAAATCTATAGTATTTCCAAGTGCAGACGCTAAAATAGCTTTAAATAAAGGATCTTCTGCTTTTTCAATTAAATTTAAAATATCATCAAAGTAATTTAATACAAGACGATTATATTCAATTTTAAGATCATGATAAGGATCTCTATTATCTAATAGCTCTGCGATGATATTATAAGTCACTTTTCCAAGAATAGGAGCGGCAACCTCATTTATATTGAAGTCTAAAAGAAATTTCATGAGTTTTTTCTGGGCAGTAATCACAACTTCACGAGAGATATTAGGATTTAATAATTCAAATGCTTTTAACACTTGATTAAAAAGACATCCAATACATTCAGGTTCTAGTTTCATATTCTTTTTTAATGCTATTTTAACGCGATTTAGCTTTTATAACTTTAAATTTGGTAATGGTTTTTACTTATTCTTATATACATTTTTGTATAATCAGTCTTTATTATATGAAAATTTGCTAGATAGATCTTTTAAATACTTAAAGATTTAATAAATAATCAATTATTTGCAAAATTTAAAAAAAATTGGTTTAAAATTATGTCAGAAACTAAACAAAAATTTAATTTAAAGCAAACCACTTTTATTGGATTAGCATTTTTTACAACTGGTATAGCTTGGTCAATGTTCAATACACAGGTTAATATTACTCTATTTGAATATTTAGGTTCTTATGCTCTTGTAGGAGTGTGGATGGCAATGGACAATATTATCGGGGTTTTTATCCAACCTATTATGGGTACAGTTTCAGATAATACACGAACAAGACTTGGTCGTCGGATGCCCTATTTAATCGTTGGAATTCCTCTTGCTGCTATATTCTTTATCATGATTTCAACTATTAATCCTGACCAAGATCCTTTATGGCTTTTACTCATATGGATGTTCTTTTTTAATGTAAGTATGGCATCTTACAGATCACAAGCAGTAGCAATTATGCCAGATTTTGTAGAACCAGTAAATAGAACTAAAGGAAATGCCGTTATCAATTTCATGGGTGGAATTGGAGCTTTAATTGCATACCTCTTTAATAAGTTTCTCGTACCGATTAGTTTATTTGCCGCATTTTTTGCAGTTGCAATTATTATGGTTGCCTCTTTAATTGTCTTACTACTGACAATAAAAGAGAAGGAATCTTATAGCTATAAACTAATTTTAGAAAGGGAGGAAGTAGAAGGGCAAAAAATTAAAGATAAAAAAGATAGACCTAATCTAATAGAAAGTTTTAAAGACATCTTATCTGAAGAGGATAAATCTACACTATTTATACTTTTAGCTATTTTTTCATGGTTTGTCGGATATCAAGCATTAGAAGCTCTTTATACAGTTTATGGGATGGATGTATTGGGGTTGTCGCGTGGTGATGCAGGTTTCATGTTGTTGTACGTAGCTATTGCATTTCTTCTTTCAGCACTTCCAGCTGGGATACTGGGTTCAAAAATAGGGAGAAGACTAACAATCAAAATCGGTTTAGTCCTTTTTATTAGTGCACTAATTATAGGCTTTTCAATTCAAACGGAAACAGTGATTACAATAATCTTGTTTATAGCAGGCATTGGTTGGGCTTTTATCAATATCAATTCAATCGTTATAGTATGGGAAATGGCTCCTACAAGCAAAAAAATTGGAACTTATACAGGGGTATATTATTTCTTCAGTTTTATGGCGGCAATATTAGGACCATTTATGGTAGGCGCATTAATAGATGCACTCGGTAATTCTACCTTATTTTTAGTAACCTCATTCTTCTTCATATTCGCGTTAGTTTTTATGTTTTTTGTTAAAAGAGGTGAAGCAGAACTAACTGAAGAAGAAAGAATTGCTAAAGAAAAGGCAATTCAAGAACTATAACTATAATAATTCTTTTTTTTTCTTATTTTAGAAGGATTTGAAACTCTTAAAATGCAAACCTTATAGGTCTATTTCAATTTTAATATGTTCAATGTTTTCAGGAACTCCTTTAGTTGTTTTTAGATAGCCCTGAATTATATTTGTAAGCATCTCTTGCATGAAATCCTTTAGCGGAATTTTTCTTTCATTTACTGATAATATTACTTTTACCATAATTACCTCAATATCAATTAAAATATTAAAATTTTATACTATTTTTTATAAAAATTAAACTCATTGAATTTTTCTTAAAATTAACCTTCTTATTTCCGAAACCATTGCGAGGTGGGTCCGCTTACTACCAATCTTTTTTAGTAAGATTCATCCCTTTCGGATTTTATATTAAAATTATTGAGAGCAGATATGATTGTTTAAGAGTATAATCGACAAGATAATTTATCACTGAATTTATTATTAGAGGAGGGAATATGAAGCCCCCTCATCCACAACCACCATCATTCATCTCATTATTCACCACATTGACAAATAATGTGATAACTATTGTGATTATTGCTATTAGGCTAATTACACTGAAAAGAATTATAATCAATTTTTTAAAAATTCTGTTCCTTTTTAGATTTAACTTAGCTTCGCTCATTTTCATATATTATAAGTAAATCTCTTTATTTTTTATTAGTGATTTCTACTTAAAAATTTTAACTTAGTTATTAATTCTTTTCAAATTCTTTTAAGAGCTTTTTCCTTCTTTATGTCTAAAAATAGTGTATATTCCAACTATCAGTGTAAAATCCATAAAGAAAATTATATAATCTCTAATAAATTCACCTTTTTGTATAATAAGGATAGATGTCTCGCTGAGCGATCTTTAAAAAATAAAAAATATTTTTATCTAAAAGCTAATTTTTAAACATATAAAATTAATATTGCGTGTTAAAATGTCTGAAAAGGAAAAGGTTAGAAATCGTTGGATTGTTGTTATAGGAGCTATTCTTATCCAACTGGCACTAGGTACAATATATTCATGGGGAACACTTACTGTATTCATTAGTCCTTACTTAAATGAAGTGAAAGAATTGACAGTTTATATTTTTGGAGTAGGATTATTGTCTTTTGCAATAACAATGATTTTTGCAGGACAATTACAACAAAAATATGGACCAAGAAATATTGCCATACTTGGAGGAGTTCTTTTGGGGAGTGGTGTAATATTATCATCATTTATGACTACTTTTGTAGGATTATTAATTACTTATGGTATTATTTTTGGAGCAGGAATTGGATTTGGGTATGTTTGCCCAATAGCTTCAGCAAGTAAATGGTTTCCAGATAAAAAGGGATTTATAAATGGTATTGCTGTTGCGGGATTCGGTGCGGGATCATTTATCTTTAATTATGTAATAAAAGTACTTGCTAATCCAACAGGATTAGAAACTGACGATCCTAATTTTGTATCAACAATATCTCCAAATATCCCTATAATGTTCGTTATACTTGGAATTATATATTTAGTTCTTATTATTGGAGGCGCAATGACATTGAGTAACCCTCCAGAAGGATGGAAGCCTGTAGGATGGATTCCTCCAGCACCTTCAGAAGAAAGTGGAATATCTGGACTTGACTTTGAAAGACGCAAAACAATAAAATTACCACAATTCTGGATGCTCTGGGCCACTTTTGTATTAAGTGCAATTTCAGGATTAATGGTAATTGGATCTTATTCTTCTTTTGCTAAAACAGTCGATGTGAGCGATAATTTTATATATATTATTGGAACTGCTGATTTTGTGCTAATCGGGAGTTTAGCAGCACTATTCAATGGATTGGGAAGAATTGTGTGGGGTAAAATGGCAGACTTAATAACGTACAAAAAATCAATGCTATTAATGTTTTCTATACAAGCAATTCTATTATTTCTCTATTTTACAACAAATTTCAATACGATTTACTTTCTAATAATGACTTGTGCCATTTATTTCTGTTTTGGAGGAAACTTTAGCTTATTTCCAACTGCAACTGCCGATTTATTTGGCTCAAAAAATTTAGGTCCAAATTATGGAATTGTGTTCACTGCTTATGGTATATCAGGATTTCTCGGAGCAACAATGACTCTCCCTATAGTTAAAGCCTTTGGAAGTTATTTAATTCTATTTATAGTTATGGGTTTAATGTCAGTGGGAGCTGCTGTTTTAGCATATTTAATAAAACCTCCAACTCGTAAATAATTATTCACATATTTTTTCTTTATATTTTTCTTCTTAGCTATAAAATAATAAATATATAGGTCAGATTTTCTAAATTTTATAAATCTATAAAAAGGCTCAAATTCATTACATTATTTTTTTGGAATTAAAGTTATTGCCTTATTAGGGCATTTTGAGACACAAATACCACATCCAAAACAATGTATTGAATTGAAATGTAATTTATTATCAATAAGATGTCTTGCTCCAAAATAACACCATGTTTCACACGTCCCACAATTAGTACATTTATTTAAATTAGTATTTGCGATAAAATCACTTTTAACCATCTGCGGAGAACCATATTTAATAAATTTAGTAAGAATAACACAACAACATGGACAACAGTTGCATATGATATAGTAAAATTGTGGATTTGGAAAATAAATTAATTGATGAACGAGACCTCTCTCATCGCATTCTTCTAATAAATTAATAATTTCTTTTTTTGACACTTTTTTCAGATTGTACGATTTAAAGGGTATTTCATAAAGAGTCTTCCCAAAACCAAAATGTATACATGTATTTATCGGGTGATCGCAATTTGGCGTTTCATATTTTCGTTGAGTGGTTCTACAATAGCACCAACTAATCCCCCTTACCGATGAACGCTCTAATATTTTTAATATTTCTTGGGAAGATATGAATTTTGAATCATAACTAATATTCTTGTTTAAAGGAATGACTTTTCCACCCCATCTGCCCCTTAAAATAAACTGATTAACAATTCCCATCATATATATATTAAATTTCATATCAATTTTTCGAAATAATTCAAGAATCATGCGTTCAGCAAGACCAAACAAACTAGAAAGTAGTTTACCAAGTGCTGGTATTCTTTTTAGAATTTTGTCAATCCTAGATTCAAATGTTCTATACGGGAAATTATTCAAATCTTAGATAACTCGATTAATTTAATTAATCGAGAAAATAGTTAAATCCATTTAATTTTTATTCTAAAGATTAAACTGAAATTTTTTATTAAATATCAAATACTTCAAGAATTATGATAGAATCAAACGAACAAATTGTTAAAAAGGCATTTGAATTAGGAAAAAAATACGAAAAAGAATGTACGGGATGTGCTCAAACTGCTGTAGCGGGCATTTTTGATTCATTGGGGATATGGAATGAAGATGTTTTCAAAGCAGCAAGTGGTTTAGCGGATGGTTTAGGTTTAACTGGAGATGGTTCTTGTGGTGCCTTAGTGGGCGCTTCGATGGTAATTGGATACTTGTTTGGAAGAGAACGTAAAGATTTTAAGGATATGTATAAACCAATGAAATCTTACGGATTAGTTAAGCAATTGCATGATAAGTATATAAAAAAATATGGTTCCTGTAGATGTTATAATGTTCAAGAGAAACTGGTAGGAAGGACATATAATCTCTGGAATCCTGATGAACTGAAAGAAGCATTTAAATCAGGAATGATAGAACATTGTTCTACTCTGGTGGGGAATGTTGCTAAGCTTGCTACCAAATTAATTCTGAATAATGGATTTAAACCTCAATGAGTTGTACACATATTACCAAATCATCAAAATAGATCAACAATAGAGTATTTTATTTAATCTTTAATACTGTATTAAGTTTTGAAGTATTCCCAAGTCATATCCTCATTTGTATTACCCCTAAGATGTGAATTTTTTTTTATATTTCCTCTCTCTTCTTAATTAGTACAATCAATAAATATCAATTAAATATGTAAAAGAATTTTAATGTTGGTTTTTATTTTTATGATAAGTAAATAAGTGATAAAAAGTTGATGTGTTTTTAACGTAAACGTAGTTTTCGAAGAAAAAGTACTAATTAATGCTCAAAGAGCATTTGAGCTTACTATGCAATGGTTAAATAGTCAATATAAAACTAAAATTAAAACATCAACGCCACATACATTTATTGAAGCTAAGCAAGGAACTATGAGAACTCATACTGGGCATGATCCAAACTGGAAAAAACGAATACTGATTAATTTTTATACTCTGGAAGGAAACCAGACATTAATACGAGTGGATGCGATACCTCTTTCCCGAACTATATTTAGAGTTGAAAAATTAAAGCAATCGTGGTATAATGGTCTTTTCTCTCATTTGTTTTCTTTGCTTAAAACCTATGGAATATCTGCTAGACAGGAAAAAATCCCGGAACCTAGCATTATTCAAGGACAAAAAATTAAATATTGCTCATTTTGTGGAAGTCAAATAGAAGAATCCGCTAAAATATGTCCTAGCTGTGGAATCGAGAGAGGAGAGTAAAAAATTTAAAATTTTCGATTTTTAAAATAATTAAAATACTTTTTTCTGAAATTTGTCGGACTCTTTCAATTTATTTGAAAATAATCTAATCTTCTTCTTGTGACAAAATCTTATTATGATTGGGAATTGGAATTAAGAACTAAACCACCACAAATAAAAAAAAAGAAGAATACGAAAGATGATCTAGGAATCTCAGTTGAAGACTTCAAAAGACTCATTAAATTATGGAAAAGTAAAAATATAATATTTTGAGTTCAAAGATATCTTTAATATTAAACCAGGAAGGTTAAGATATTAAGATAAAAAAAGAAAAAAGAAGGGGATTTAAAATGGTAATATATCGATAGTTACATGTAATAACGCTGCAATTAAAATGACAACGAGAACGTAAATTAGGAAAGCTATAACAGTTATGACTATTGCACTTAATAGCCCGACATTATGGCTAACACTTATAATTATCCAGGTTAGAATTAATGCTACTAACCATGCCAGCCAGCCCTCTAAATATAGAAAAGTTAAAGCAAAAATCACAGTTATTAAGAATGCTGTTAAAAAAACGTGTCCAAAATTAGTGTTTTTTGCTTTACTAAAGAAACTTAGAGCTATGCTTAAAAAGATTGCCATTATTACAAGAACTATAAGGTAAAAAACTAAAAACCACATTACTTCTTCAAAAGATTGGAAAATCATTTTAATCATTAATTAAGGTTAATTTAATACCATAAATTTTAGGAAATATTTATATTATGTGGAACTTGAAAAAAACTATAAAGCTTTCCGTAAATCCAAATATAGTTTCAAGGAGAAAATATAATGAACCTTAAAGATCCAAAACTTACGGCCTTACAGTTTGATGATCTTCTCGCGGAATGGTGTATTTATGAAGATACAGATGAAAATAGAAAGAAATTTAGCCTATAATGAGTGAAAAATTAAATAAATATACCCATAATTATTAATAAAGCAATACCTAGAGCTGCTAAACTCGAAAGTCCAATAAGCCCCAAAAGAATTTCATAAAACTCTTTCATACTCATAATGTTAGTTTTTTCGCCTTATACTTTAATTTATAATTATTATTCAATTATCCCCAATACAGTATATAAAAGTATATATTTAAATGTTATGACTAAGATTCATTTATTTCCTTTTTATGCATAATTATCTTTGATAAATTTTCAAATATATATAAATATATAATTATAATTTTTATCTATAGAAGAGCGTAAGATACAAAAGAACATTTTAGGTAGTTCTCTATAAAATTCATTTGTTTTCAACTGATTTCAAATAATAATTCCAAGCAGAAATTAGATCTACCTTTTGATATTAAACATAAATGATTTATGTTTTCAATTTTTATATACTAAATAATTTCAATTTTTAATTTTATATAAATTGATGAAATTTTATGGTAAAGAAAAGTTGTGCAAAACATAAAAAATTTAACTACTACTGTGACGCGTGTCAGGAAGCAAATAAGAGGTATGAATTTCAACAAAAAACAGAAAGATTAGAACGAGGAGAATCTTTCGATGATGAACCTCCACAGACTAAACCATTAAAACTTGGTATATTTCAGTATAAACCGAAAATAAAAAAATATCTAAAGATCGGTTTACCTATTATAGCTATTGTTATCGTTGTTCTATCGATTTTATGGTGGTGGCCTGCTTGGTTTGCTACCATCAACCTTAATGCTCAACTATATGAGAATAAGGCGGTTGGACTTATTAATTATTATGAGGTTTATTTTCTTAATTTCTGGTCAACCAATTTCTTTTTTAATAAGACAGCCTTGATTGGGGCAATAATAGGATGTATCATAATGAGTCTACCACCTAATAGAAATCTATTAACTATAATTGGCACACGGTTAGGATTTGGTAAACCGTCGATATTAAAAGCCTTAATTTTTTGGTGGACCGCTGGTTTTGCTCTATTTTACCTTATAGGTTTTGTACTTGATATTGATGGTCAATTTTCTTGGGCTATATACTTGATAGAAAAAGGGGAAATTGGTTTCTCTCCAATTACTGTTTTTACTGATGCTTTCAATGTCTTATTAAACCAGAACAATATGAACCTTGATTTTATATTCATTTATACGAGGGTATATTTACCGCTGATTTTTTATATTTTTGGAGTATATATTTTTCGCTTGATTTTAAACATTGGAAGTAATTATTACTTGAAGAGAAACGATTATAACATATTAGCAAATTCCCTATTAATAGGCAGTTTGATTTGTGGGATAATATTTCTTTATTTACCCGCTTTTGCCTTAAATGGGATTGAATTAATACAGATGTGGTCATTGATATTAGCCTTTATTGCCCTTATTGGATTTGGGGTAATAGTTTATATTATAGGTCGCCTTAAATTAGCCAAAAATCCAAAATCTAGAATGATTTTAAATCCTAAAGAGTTGAAAATATGGATAATGACTGGTGTGATCATAGGGGTAATAATAGTACCCATGATAATAAGTGTTGGTCCATTAATCACAGTAAGTAATACCGCTGTTTATTCAAACTACGAATGGGATAGAAGAATCCAAAGAGAAATCATGTGGACAAGAGAATGTGCCGGGTTAGATATGTTTGAGGAAAGACCAATTGAAAATTTCACATTATCATCGTCACCTGCAAATGATACGCAAATGTTAGAAAGGATAAGACAATTTGACCAATCTTATGCTGTTCAGAGTCTAGCTGCAAAGATTGGTACTACATATGAAGGTTTAGCAGATTCTGATATCGTTTTTTTAAATGGAACAGAATATTGGGTCGCGCCAAAAACAATCAGATTATCACAATTTGCCGGAGATCCAGTGAAAATCTCTACTGAATTATATGATCATATTGAAGGATTCTTAGCATTGGATACAAACACAGGAGAATTAGTTAATATAAGTTTGATTTTTAATATTGAAGAAAATTATCCAATCTTTTTTGGTGAATCTGAAAGTCAGAAATTTCTAGAAACACAAGATGCAACTGGTTCAAGCTTAGGTGCTTACGATTCAAGTATTTTACTGGGAACTGAATGGAGAGGTGGAATTCCAAATAATATATACGTTTATAATGGTGAACCAGATGGAGTACTTGAAGGTTTGGAAGCTTTCTGGTATACAGCTAATTTAGGGTTATGGGGGTATGTTTTCCAAGGAGGAGAAAAACAATTTTTAATCAATAGAAACGTTAAAAACCGAGTAAATAACATTCTTTTGCCTCAATTAAGAGTAGACAATGATCCTTATTTAGTTTTTGATCGAAATAATAAAAAGATGTATTATGCAGTTTCAATTTATACGTCAATAAATATTGGCTCATATTCACAATTTCCAATATTAAGATTTTTAGGTGTTTGTTTGGTTGATGTAGCTAATGGTGAAATGGAATTTTGTAAAAGTCCTAGTTTAATTGAATCGAGTGATGATCCAACTTATTTTGCTTGGAAATATTACATGGAAGTCTATAATTGGCAAGATCTTCCAACATGGTTAAGAAACCAGTTGAGATATCCCGAAGATTTATTCGAAATGCAATTAGAGGCAAATTACATATATCATGTCCAAGATCTAAAATCATGGAAGCGAGGAGATGATTTTCATGAAAGACCAGAAAATGGAGATCTTTTTTATATTGAAACAAATCTCGGAGATGGAATTGAATATGTTGGGTTAGATTTAGTGGAATTTCAAGGTACACAGGCAAAAACATTAGCAGGTATGTATATCGTAAGACATGGATATAATTTTGGACAAGCACTATTTTACCACACAAGAAACTTGACTGAAAATCTAATTGGCCCTCAAACTGCGAGAGATACATATGAAACGGAAGCAACTCAACAAATTACCCTAATTGCTGGTGCTAGAAATGGAAATACCTTATTATACCCTCTTGGGGGTTCAGTTTACTACTATATACCAACTTACAGTACTGTTGGTGGTTTACAACAACTAAAATTAGCAGGATTTGTAGAAGCATTTACCAGAAGAGTAGGCTACGGTGCTGATGCTTATGACGCCTATAATAATTTAGAAAATTTTAAACCGGGGACATTTACTTTGGCAACTGATGCTGATAATCCAGATATTGATGGATCATTTATATTAAATTGGACAGAATCTCAATTTGCTGATAGTTATTCAATCTATAAAAACAACAGTTTAATTGTAAGTGATTTGCCTAATTCGCAAACATCGTATTCAATTTCAGAATTAAATACGGGGATTTATGAATATTTTATTCAAGCATCTAATGAATTTGGTAATACAACAACAAATACGATAATAGTAGATGTCAAAATATATGCAATAGCATTTAACTTTGAAATGGATAACTTAATGTCATTACCAGATGATCTCGCAAGGTTTAGAATAGAACTTGAGAATTTAAATGAAAGTATCGTAGCTCCAGGATATAATGTCAAAGTTAATTTGTCACTATATCGAGAAGGAGGCGGGGTGTTTTCAGTTATAGTCCCACCTGTTTATTATCCGTTAGAAAATAAAACATTCAGTTATGGTGTTTATTCTGGTGTTAATTTTACAATAATTAACGGTACTCTTTATTCTGGCGAAGGTTTAATTTTAAATGGATTTATTAATAGCACCACCAGTGATATCATAATAAGATTTAAATGGACTTTAATTGTTGATAACTTTATTATACATGTATCAGAAGAAGATTTTATCTTAGTAACTTAAATTAACTATTTTTTTTTATTTTTAATTTTTTTATATAAAAAGTAATAGAACACCAATTAATGTTATTATTACTCCTGAAAATCCTTTCATTGAAATTTTTTCTTTATTTATTGCATAAGAGAAGGGGATTGTAAATAATGGCATTGCTGTGGAGATAAGAGACATAAAAGTTGCACCAGCTATATGAACAGCTTCTCCGAAAAATATACTCCCTATTGAATAACTCAGTATAGCAGAAATGAGTAGAATGATCCAAGTATTTCGATTCTTAGGTATCGGTGTTCTTGTTCCCTCTATTACTGCAATTATACTTAATGAAATAGAAGCAAATAGAAACCTTATCATCATAGCTATCATTGTACTTAATATTCCTAAATTCAATATATAATCAACTTGATTAATTGAATAATCTGTTAAAGCAATTCCAATAGCCCAAGAGATTGCTGTAATTAGAGCTAAAAGCGTTCCTTTAATAGTCTTGGGAAGATGAGTTTTATTTAAATCCCTTTGATTATTATACTGTTGAGATTGAAAAGAATAAGGATCTTTATTATTGAGATTATTACTTTCCCCTCTTGTTATTATTATTACTCCTATTCCAATTAATATCCCCGAAAAAATCATTTGAATTGATATTAAGCGTTTTAAAAAGAAAAAAGCAAATAAAATTGTAAAGAATGGAGTTGTAGTAGTTAGAGCAAGAGCTTTAGCGGGTCCTAAAATCTTTTGTGATTGGAGATAAGCAGTATCTCCTAAAATAACCGTAAATGAAATACTTATCACTAAAATTAATATGAGCATAATAGATAATGAAAATATCTCAAAAAAAATACCAAAAGATAAACATATTATTAGAAATGTTATAAATCCTACTATTGATCGTATTGTATTTTGAAAAATCGGTGTTGCTTCGTTTTCTATCTTTCTAGCTAATACAAATGAAAGTGCAAAAGAAATTCCTGTAAGAATCGCCATTATTTCCCCATACATACCTATCCTCCTCTCTGTAATGTGTTAGTACATAGATTGTTTTAATTTTCTATTGAATGATGAATTTTACTTTTTTCAAAAATAAGTAATCTCATTTACATTTTTAAAGAGATTTGTGTTTTTAATTGTTTATGCTTGATTTTTATTCATATTAATAATTAAGGCTAAATTAATGGTATCTAGTCAAAATAATTTTTACTTGAGAGAAGACAACAATAATGAGAATTCTAAAAGTAACCTAAAAAATATGTTAATTGAAAGTGCATATATTTCTTGTAATTTTAACAAAATTCCCCCAATATTTGGATGTTTAATAGCAGATCAACATGGAAATACTCTAATGGTATTTGAATATGATTATAAAAATGAGGATAATTATGGACCTATAAAATCATATTTATCTGAACATCAGAAAAGCCTTTTAGAAATTGACTTAATATCAATGTATTTTAGTTCATTTAGTACTTTTGCAGGTCAAACAAACATCCAAAATTTATCGAATTTAGAAATACATGGCTCTAATATTAAGATTCAAATTTTCTTTTTATTTAATAAATATATGATTATTTTTTTTCTCAATTCTAAAACAGACTTAAGTTTAAAAGAAAAAAAACAAATTATAGAATACTTTGAAGATAAAATCATAAAATTTGAATTTGAGTTTATCCATTTTAATGCCGCAAGATCTAGGAAAATTCTTAGTATGTTAGAAAACAAGGGAAAAGCATGGTTAAAAAAGTTAAATAAAAGCCATTTACAAACGTATAGTGATTCATATCTAAAGAAATATGAAATATTGAATGTAATTTCAAGCCAAATCGAACCAATCATTGAAAAAACCCTTAATGAATATTTAGAAAATATTGAAGAAGATATTGTAAATAATGTATCAAAAGAAATTAAGAATAAAATCGAAGATAAATTGTTTGGATTTGACCCAAATTCTTATTGAAAATAAAAGCCAAAAGAATTAATAAAATTTTGTATATCTTCTTTTAGATACTTAAACTAGTGCAGATTACTTTTAATTTAATGAACAAGAAAATTTTTCATCTTTTTCTTTCTAATTAGAAGAAAACCAAGAAGTACAAACACAATCTCAAAAAATATATCTTTAATGAGAATGATACTTCCTAAACGTATAAAAAATAAATTAATAATCAATGCAAAAACACTGTAAACAATAGAAATTAATCCAAATGAAAATAAAAAAATGCCTAAGATTAAATCTAACTCAACCTTTTTCTTCAATTTTATCACTTAAGAAAGATTCCAAATCTACTTTATTTCTAAATTTGTAATAAATATATGAAAAGAATTATTTAAGCGTTCATTTATACGAACTTCCATTTGAATCATCATGTTTTCTTAAATCATTTAAAATTTGCTCAAATTCTTGGTATAAGTCTGGGTAAAATTTAGCGAATACACGATACCAATCTATTCCAAGCATTCCTCCTGCAATAAAACAAAGAATAACCCCTAATAAAACAAGAGTTTCGTGATTGAGGTGAAAAATCAATACCGGAAAGAAATCTGTCCCATGTATAAACAAGCTGACTGAAAAGCTATTAAGAAAGATCCCAAAAGGATACAATAATACTCTTGGTGACTTAAAAAACTGTGCAGATTCTGGAGAATTTAGATAGAATATAGATGATACATTGCTATTATAGTTTCTTTTTCGATTCTCAATAAATTTAAACTTAATTATATCTCTCCAATCCCTAAAAATTAAAAAACTTCCACTGAATAAGAATAAAAATAGTAAAATCATCTCAATGGCTAGATAGATTCTTAATTCGGTCCTCAATATTTCATATTGGACCATTATATTTCGAATTATCCATAAAAAAAAAGCAAAAACGAGAAACAAAATACCTACAAAACCTTCATGAATATGGTAATGTCGAAAAACTTTCCCTTTAATGCCCTGATTCGAATTATATCTAATATATCTAATAAAATTTATGGTTAATCCTGGGGACATTATAGAAAAACATATAATAGGAACAGCTTCTCTAATAATATTCCAATCCAAAGAACCGAATTCGATTTTAAACAGTTCTAAAAAATAAAGTATGATCCATAACGGAGCTCCAATTAATATTATTACGAGAAAAATTTTATTGTAATTTTTAAAATTTATTAAAAATAATAATAAGTAAAAAAATAAGATAAAATAACTTATAGTGAACATCCAATTAATTTGTAACTCGAGAGAGTACCATTCATATCGTTGATTGTAATAATAGAAGTAATAAAGAATTATTATACTTGAGATGATTAAACAAAAAAGCAATATTCCCTTAAAAAAGTAAATGTACTTTTTCATAATTCTTTTAAACCTTTAAAGTACTTAAAATAAGCTTTTTATTATACCTATCTCGTATCTCTTTTTTTTTATAGAATTTTTTCAAATATTTGATATTATAAAGGTCTTATAAATAATGTTTAAATTTTTAGGCATAATTTAATAATATAAATATTTTTCTTCCCTTGCTTAGAATCAAGAAATAATGTAACTATTATTTAAATAAATCCACTGAATTAAGGTTAGGATCCTAAAATAGACACAATTATGTCAAAAGACAAGTTAAATCTAATAAAAATAGCAAAATCTGTGAACCAAGAGATTTTTGTAGAAGAATTATTACGTGCTAACACAGAAAACCTTTTAAAAAAGTATAATAAATCGAAGAACCTGCTAAAAGCAAAGATCCTAATTACTAAAATATTCTATTCTGTTTTTTTTGGAATTCTCCCTGCAATCCCACTTATGACATATTTTGAGATGATAAATGGAGTTATCACTCAAGGATATTCTATTGAAATAGCAGTACTTGGTGGTAGTTTATTATTTTTATTTTTTTTTATTTTACAATTTTTTAATGTTTTTTTGATGGGTATGATAGAAGCAGGTTTAATTATGTCAAATAGCCTATTCTCTTGGCTAAAAACCTTACCAATTTCTTCCAATGAATTACAAAAATTAAAAATTATTAGTGTTTTTCGAACTTTTGATCTCCCATTAATAGTGATAACCCTTGGTTTCCCAATGGCAATGTTCATTGGAACCTTGAATTTTATAATTTTCTTGATCTGTTTAGGGATTTCAATGCTCCAAAGTACAACTACCTTTATTATTTTAACAATTTTTGGAGAACGGATAAATAGAATTATAGATATAAATGACGCAAATTCAAGAAAAACAACAATACTACGATTGATAAATATATTCAGTTTTGTTATAATTTTTTTTGGAAGCCTAATTTTTGTGCAGTGGGCAATAACGTCCATGAATTCTTTTTTTACATCTCCATTGGTTCAAGAGAGTTCTGCCATTTTAAATCTGATTCTCGCGACTATTCCATTTCTATCATCAAGTTATTTAATCGTTTTTCTCACTATCCCCATTCAATTTAATTTCCATTTTTGGATAGGGGTTTTATGTGGTTTGGGGCTATTTATAATATTTACTTATTGGATTTTTACCAAAGCAATATCAGGGTTAAAGAAAATAACCCTTTCTGATGATGAAATTCAAAAGAAAAATAAAAATTCGCATTTAACACAAGAACATCTTCAAATTAACATTAAAATGAGAAAGCCCACCTACGCACACTTTATTAAGGATCTTTCAATAACCTTTAGAAATCTCAAAATTTTCTTATCTGCTATAACGCCGATTATCATTTCATTTGTATTTACTTTTACATTAAATTTCACGGTGTTAAAAGAGCAAACTCCCTTAGATACAGAATTTATTTATACTTGGTCAGTAATTTTGGCTTTTCAACCTATTATTTGTGGTATGTTATTATATAACTTAATGAATTTAGAAGAAAGTGGAGATCCTATCTTTTCATCACTACCAATAATACCTAAAAATCAAGCTAAATCAAAACTTTTGTATTTCATAATAATTCAAACAATTTCTGTCATATCTCCTTATCTTGTTTATATGTTTGAACCAAATTTTATAGCTTTACTTCTGACTGTTTTAGTTTCGTTGCCATTTGCATGGTTTATTCTTATTTCAATGTTTGAAATACGTATTTGTTTTTTTGGAAGAGCAAAATATCGATTCGTTCTTGAACCAGTTAACTCTGAATATAAAATGAGTAAATGGGCTCGTATTTACATTTTAGAATACATTCTAACCATTGTAATCATTTCAATGGGGACAATCTTGAATGAGTGGGGAATCTTACATTTCATTTCAATTTATACTTTAGTTTTGTTATGCTGCTATTTCATTCTATTAATTTCTTTTAAAATTATCTTTGCACTTACTCGAAAACCTAAAAATAAAAAGTTTCTAAAATTATCTTTTGATAGAGAGGTATACCAAATAATTCCAGACGACACTCAGAGAATCATCTTTTCTCCTACTCGAAAACCTAATAAGAAAAAGTCACCTGAATTATCTTTAGATAAAGAGGAAAACCAAATAATTCCAGACAACACTCAGAGAATCATCTTTTCTCCTACTCGAAAACCTAATAAGAAAAAGTCACCTGAATTATCTTTAGATAAAGAGGAAAACCAAATAAAATCAAAGAATAGATTTTTTATTATGTATCCATGGAGTTCAATTATTCTATTATTAATATTAAATTTTTTTTTTGTTTCTTTAGGAAATCTTTACTTAAATATTCTAAGTAATTGTATATCCAATGTATATAATCTGGGACAAATAAATCAATTTCAAATTATCTTATGGTATATCATATTTCCTACGTTATTTTTATATTTCATAAAAATAAATTTTATTCCTAATTTCAAAGGAACTACTTATGATACTTCAGATATACGAAATAATAAATTAGAAATCTGTATGTTAGGGATCTTTGGAATTTTGTTCATTTTGTTATTTCACTATTCCTATACTTTTGTCTTTCCAACAATCACCTCTTTTTATGAGAACATCCCTCCTGATGTTTATAAAATATTTGTAAGCTTTGTTTTTGCTTTATGGAATGAAATTCTATTTCGTGGAATCATCTTTCCAGTCCTCCTTACAAAATATAATAGATCATTGTCTCTGGTCTTAAATAGTGGTATTTTCTTTCTATATTACTTTATCTATTTTATAACTTTATCTATAGTTCTTAATACTGTCAGTAGTATTTTAATTATAGCCTTTTTCTATATTTGTATAGTAAATTTTTTCTTAACTTATTTATTCTCTAAGAAAAATAATATATATCCCGCTGTTTTTACTCATTTCATAAGTACTCTATTTGGCGCCATTCCATTGTATTATTTTGGATATTACTACTTTTTTTACATTATTGGTATTAGAATATAATAAAAATATCCGGTTCTGTTAATGGCTAATGTCTAAAAAATATGGTGATGGAAAAGAAAAAATTTGAAATTAAATGTTGCCATATTAACCTTAAATTCAATCCAATTTTGAATTAGATACAAAGAAATGACTTATTGTCCTAATTGTGGAGCAAAATTAGAGGGAACTGAATCCTTCTGTCCTTATTGTGGGATATTATTTAAGAAAAAAAATAAGGTAAATGAAAATTCTGTAACTTCTCCAAATTGAGGGACTCCAAAATGAAGTGAGTCATTTAGAAAATACGTTGGTAGAAAAACAGACAAAAAGTAGTTCATTTACTTTTAACCAAAAAAAAGCAAGATTCTGATTGCTGGAAATATTGTTGTATAATTTTCCTTCTAATGATGATCTTTAGCATATTCCCATGGACAATTTATTTCTAATTTGATTTATAAGAATAGGAATCTCTTATAAATTGTTAATGATCCCCTTCAGTTTATTTATTGTTAATTTGGTAATTTTCGTAAAATACTTCAAAATCATTCCAATTGGTTTTATAATATCACTTTAATGCCATTATATTAAGTTTAAATAAAAATACAAATATAAAAATTAAAAAAATAGATGTGATATGAATGAGTTTTGATGAATTTGATGAAGATTTAGGTGGAAATGAACCTGTAAAATCTAAAACTCCTGCAAGTAAAACGCCTTCTGCAGGAAAAAAATTAACACTATATTTTATGTCGACTATAGGTCCCGGTGAAAAGAAAGAAAAATTAACTGTGAATGATAGCAATCATGTAAGTGATATAAAAAATACATTAGGAAATTTATATGGACTTGATCCTAATGATTTTCATTTATCCTCTGGTGGAGTTACAATGGATGAGAACAGTTCATTAAGAGACTATGATGTTAATAATGGCGACGATATCCTTTTAATTCCCGCAAGTACTGCGGGATAAACTACCACTTTTTTTTTATGTTATATTAATTATCGCAGAAAAAATTTCCTTCTCTTTGTCTTGATAGAGTATTATTTTTGAAAATTATTCAATAATTATTGTATATTAGATATTAATAGATGCTAGATATTATTCTTATTTAGTATGTTGAAATGAGATTAAATCTTATAGTGTATCACCAAGATCATACTAAGTTTAACAAAATAATTTCAGATATCTTTAGCGGCTTTTTAAACGTGATGCTATCTATTATGTATAAAGAGCTTGATATTAGAACTATTATCTTAATCTCTACTAAGGGAGAGCGGGGATATAGTTGTATTATTGTTCCAAGACATCAATATTCTTTGTAATCAAGAAGATCCCATTGACCTTTGAAGAGAATTTGGAGAAGAAACTGCAGAGAGATTATTGGAGATGTTTGGACAATATTTCAATCACTATAAACTTAACCAATTTAAAAAATTCAAAGACGTTATAAAAGAATTGTGTAAAAACAAAAAAATTATATTTCAAAAATCTCTCGTGCTTTTTCTTCTATTATAGAGTTATTAATTAAATCCCATATTTCTGAATAATAAAATTTCTTATTATTCTTTACAATTAGGGGAAGACTTTCAACACAAGCACTCATGTCGCAATATAAACTGTTAAACGTTGGATTTTTCATCAATGGATCATTAAAATCTTTGGGATCCTGATAATCTAAAATATGATAATCAACCTTTTTATCAGATAGCCATTTAATTAATAAGTCACAGAAATAACAATGTCTTTTAATTACTATTTTAAATTTTGCCATAGGTAAATTACTACTTGTTAATTATTTAAACCTTATTTTAATTAAATATTATTCCCTACATCAAATATATAATAGACCATTATAGCTAGGATTTACAGCAGATTTTAATCATATTGAAATTCTAATTAGAGATTATCACGTTAAAAAAACACTACAGCAAAAGGACTTTTTCAGATTCTTAACTACTTTTTAAATAATGAATTTAATTTTTATTATTTACCAAGAAGAATGATCTAAAATTGCATTTGTAGGACATACATCTTGACACGCCATGCAATCTGTACATTCACCAATATTATCAGCTATAACTTTACCATCTACAAGTGTATATACTTCTACAGGGCATACATTTATGCATTCTTCCACTCCTACACATAAATCTAAATCAATTTCAACCCAATGTTCGTTATTTTCCCATTTCTTTATGTTTACCATATTTAGTATAATTTCCTTTTAAACTTTTTATTGAATATAATCTTTACATACTATTTTAATTTTCTTCTTCTTAGAGATCCAATTCTATTTGGTATAATCATTGAATTCTGGTATAAATCCCTTTTTCATTAATATTTTTAATTCCGAATGAGAATTTTCAATTAATTTCTTTGCTGTTGAATATAATTCGTCTTCTGAAAGCCTAAAACGAGCTATTCCTTGTTCAATTGCTTTCAAACCTGTAACAATGGCTTCTCTAATGAATAATTCTTCATATTCCATGGTTGGAAGAATACATGTCTCTATTAAACAACCTTTAATCTCATCTACTAAATTTGCTAGAGCATAAGAAGCTGCAATACACATCTCATCAGTAATAGTTTTTGCACATACGTCTAATGTTCCTCTAAAAACTCCAGGAAAGCACAGAGAATTATTTACTTGATTTGGGAAATCTGATCGTCCTGTTCCTACAATTCGAGCACCAGCGTCTAATGCGTCCCAGGGGAATATTTCAGGAATTGGGTTAGCCAATACGAAGATTATAGCGTCATCCGCCATTTTCGAAATCCATTCCTTCTTAATAACATTAGGACCAGGAATACTAGAAGATATAAGAATATCAGCGCCTTCCATTGCTGAACCACAATCTCCTTGCGATTGTTCTGGATTACTAGAACCAACTAATTCATACTTATAATCTTTAGAATCTTCTAAATCGGACCTTCCTTGATATAAAATCCCTTTTGAATCAACAAATAAGAATTTTTTTAGATTGAACCCATCTGCTTTTAATAATCGATATATTCCAAAATTTGCTGCACCCACTCCATTAAAGACAATTTTCACATCATTTTTTTTCTTTCCTATAATTCGTAATGAATTTATCAATCCTGCTAGCACTACACAAGCCGTTCCTTGTTGATCATCATGCCATACGGGTATTTTCACTTCTGGATCAGCACGTAATCCATCTAAAACAGAGAAACATTTAGGTTTCTCAATGTCTTCTAAATTGATACCTCCAAATGTAGGTTGAATCATTTTAACAAATTCAATAATTTGTTTAGCCTCACAACATTGATCTTTACTAATGCATAAAGGAATGGTATCAACTCCACCTAAATATTTGAACAACATAGATTTACCCTCCATTACGGGTAAAGCTGCTTCAGGACCAATATCTCCAAGGCCTAATACTCTTGTGCCATCACTTACTATTGCTATAGAGTTCCATTTATTAGTATAATCATACACTTTCTGTGTATCATTAAAAATTTCACTGGATGGTGCAGACACACTGGGAGAATACCAAATTGCAAAGTCATTATAGTCTCGAATTTGACAACGAGGAAGTATCTGTATTTTACCTTTATAGAATTTATGCATTTTAATCGCATTAATTCCTGGAATTTTGGATTTTCTTAAAAGATCTTCTTTAGATATTTTTTTCATAAGAACAATAAAATTCCTCTAAATTTTAATAAATTTGATTATATTATATAAATTCATTAAATAAATCTATTACTTTTTTGCTGATTTAAATAATTAAAGCGTCTTTCGGATCTTAAAGATTTAGAATATTTGGACTTTTAATTGGAGTATGGGGCCTCTTCATCATCAAAAATTTGTTTGACATTATAGATTACAGAAATAACCAGATTTATTATTAAAAAATCATAAGAGAAAAGAAAATTAGAGAAAAGACCAAGAAAGGCTAAAATTTTTTTATAATACACACTGATTCTTCCTCATTTTCAAAGTACACAATCAAAAAAAATATAATAGATTATGACTAAACCGCTTTTACTCACAATATTCGCATTTTTTTTAAACGCAATACATACTTTTGATCCACAACATTTAAATATGATAATACACACTTTATGATTAAGAATAAAAAATTATACACACTCAAAAAAAAAATTAAAAAATGGAGGAAAAAAAAATGGAAAATAGTTATGAATCTTATAGGAAAGTTAAAGCCCATTTTGACGCGAATAGAACGGATATTGGTAAATTGTATTTCTAAATACAATTTTTTTTACTTTTTATCACGATAATTAAAATAATTAAATTATAATAAACCAAATATTTGAAAAAGAATTGGAGGTTAAAAAAATGAACAAAACAGAAAATATAGAAAAAGAATATGTAAATATTAAAGCCATAAAAGCCAAAATAAATACAAAATTGGAGTATATCAAACTAATATTTTAAATAAAAAGGAGGTAAAAATAATATGAAAATTTCTGGATCAGGAACCCTTTCTGAAGGAAAAATAAATGATGAGATACGTGTTTCAGGTTCCGCTAAAATAAAGGGAAATTTTGAATGTAATGGGTTTCATTCATCTGGTTCTATGAGGGGAGCAGGGAATTTGACAGTTCATGGTGATATTATGAACTCTGGGTCATTTAGACTTATAGGAAACCTTTATGGAGATGGTAATCTCAAATCATCTGGCTCAATGTCAGTTGATGGGGAAGTGTTAATTAAGGGAAAACTATATAGTTCAGGTTCATTTAGAGCAGGAATGAAGGTTGAAGCTCTTGATGGGTTTAAAAATTCAGGTTCAGCAAGAGTTCAAGGTGACCTTCTAACTTTAGAAAGTGTAATTATTTCAGGATCAAGTACAATTTATGGAAATGTTAGTGGAACTGATGTGATTATTGGTCGTCGAGGGTTAGGTATCAATATATATAAACATCCTAATAAAGTGTCTGGCACCATATTAGCGAGAAATAATATTGAGCTTATGAAGATTCTTGTTAATGGTGACGTTAAAGGTCGAAATGTGATAATAAGTAAAGGTACGGAGGTTTTGGGAACAATATACTATGTTGATAGTATTGACGTTCATGATAAAACCATTTTAGCGAATAAGCCTATTCAAATTAAAGAAGAGGATTTGCATTATTAGAAATTAATAAATATTAAGCATTAAAAAAAAGTAGGAATTAAAATGTCGAATAATGAAAAATGGAATGAAAATGAAGAAATAGATGATGAAAAAGAGAGGAGTAAGGTCAGATGGGAGTTAAATGATATTCGAGATGAGCTTATGTTCGAGTTAGACGATTTACATGATGAATTAAAGGATGTAATTGACGATTTAAAAGATGAAGCAGAGGATATAAAGGATGATTTGAGAGATGAATTGGAAGATCTTATGGAAGAACGAGAATCCTTACTTGATGAAGTCGGTAATATAAAGGGAGATTTAGAATATTATGGAGATGATGCAAGGGAGCAAATTAATCATGCAAAAGAGAAACTTGAACGATTAAAAGAGAAAATTGAAAAACATGAAGCGAAATTTTCTGAAAAAGTTAGAAAAAAAGTGGAAAAAGCAAAAAAGAAAGCAGCTAGGATAAATATTTCTGTTGATCCTGATATGAGTGAAGAATGGAGAGGTTGGGCCGAAGGATTAGGTGCTTCAGTATCAGAGTTAGTTCGAAAGTCAATGAAATTTGTAAAAAATAATATTGGTGATATCGGAAAATTAGAAAGGTTGGGTAGCAAATTGGAGCTAATGGGAGAAGATATAGAACAAGCAGTAAAAGATTCTGGTATACAGGAAATTGGTGAAGAACTTGAAAAAAAGTTTGGAAAAAAGAAAGGTAAACCAAAAATGAAAATGGCAATTAATCTGGAACCTGAAAATAAAGTAAGGATTAAGAAGAGGGTTATTGGATTAGTCAAACTCCACAAAAGTTTACCCATTGATAAATTTGCTCAAGCAATAGATAAGTCAAAGGAGGATGCTGAGAATATGATTTATGAGATGGTAGCGGATGGTATTGAGGGTACTTTAGAGGAAGGTGTTTTCAAATTCACGAGCCCATCAGAAAAAGTTATTTCAAAGCTGAGTGAATTAATTGATAAAATATAAAAAAAGGAATGATATATCAAAATGATTAATCCTATTTATGAAAAACTGGCAAAAATTGTAGTTGAATATTCACTTGAGATAGAGAAAGGGCATACGGTTTATATAACGGGGCCTTCATTTGCGAAAGAATTATTTCAAGCTTTAAACATGGAGATAATTAAAGCTGGTGCTCATCCTCTTATTGTTCCAGGTTTAGAAGGAATAAGAGAAACCTATTTTCAATATGCTTCAGAAGAACAGTTGTCATATGTTGATAAAACTGAAGAGCTAATATTTACCGAATTTGATCGTTTAATTGAAATAAGGGCAGATTATAATACACGTAAATATAGTAACATTGATTCTAAGAAATTCTCAACGTATATGGGTGTTCCCAAAAGGGCTGAGTTAAGGAAAATAATGGAGCAGAGATCTTCAAGTGGAGAATTAAAGTGGATAGTAATTCCTTATCCTTGCAATGCTCATGCTCAAGAGGCAAATATGGATTTATTTTCATATTCCGATTTTATAACCAAGAGTTTGTTCCTAGATCGCGAAAACCCAATTGAAGAATGGCGAAAAATGCAGAAAAAACAAGATTTACTTATAGAAAAGTTAAATAAATTTAAGCAAATTCAGGTTATTGGAGAAGATACAGATTTATCGCTCTCAGTGGAAGGACGAAAATGGATAAATTGTTGTGGTAAAACAAATTTACCTGATGGCGAAATTTTTACTGGTCCTGTTGAGGATTCTGTTAATGGTTATATTCGATTTACATATCCGGGGATATACATGGGGAAAGAAGTCGAAAATATCTATTTAGAATTTAAAGATGGAGAAGTAATTAAAGCGATTGCAGTAAAGGGTGAAGATATTCTTCAAGAGCTATTGAAGGTTGAGAACGCTAATAGAATTGGAGAATTTGCGATTGGGACGAATTATGGGATTACCAAATTCACAAAAAATATGTTATTTGATGAAAAACTCAGTGGAACATTACATTGTGCTTTAGGGCTTGGTTTTGAAGAATCTGGCTCTAAGAATGTTTCTTCAGTTCACTGGGACATACTAAAAGATATGAAAATGCCAGGATCGAAAATAATTGCAGATGAAAATGAAATATATGAAGAAGGAAAATGGAAAATTTAATATCTGAAACGAAATAAAAAAAAGAGCCTTTACTAAAATAATTAGGAGATTAGGGGATATTTTATGTCAGAATTAGCAAACGAAAATTCGTTTAGAAGTTATATGTTTTTTTGGTCAGGGCAGTTGTTTTCCTTGTTAGGGTCATTGGTAGTCTTTTTTGTGATATTTATATGGATAACAGATGTGACTGGAAGCGCATCAATGCTAGCTTTAGGGAATTTCATTTTTTTGATTCCAATGTTAATTATTACTCCATTTGCGGGGGTTGTATCAGATCGTCACAGCCGAAAGATTATTATTTTAATCGCGGACTCATTACAAGCATTTTTTACATTTATTTTAACTTTGATTTTTATATTCAACGCTGCTAAAGTATGGATTGTGCTTATTTTTATAGGTATCAGGAGTGTATTTCAATCATTTCATTCCCCAACAGTAGGAGCAATAATGCCTTCTATGGTTCCGAAGGACAAGTTAGGAAGAATAAATGGTATTAATTACTTTTTTACGGGGCTTATTCAATTAATAGGACCAGCAATTGGAGCGACTTTATTGTTTTTTTTTCCAATACAAATTGTATTGTGGGCTGATGTAATTACTTACTTTATTGCTTTAATTCCATTGTTGCTAATCAAAATTCCTAGTGTTCATGTTAATTCGAACGGTAGTAAAAGAGATTCATTTATAAGAGACATGAAAGAGGGGTTTAAAGAAATTAGAACCATCCCAGGGCTTATGACAATCATGTTAACTGCAATGCTATTAAATATGTTAATTCAACCTTTTATTGTGCTTATGCCTTACTTTATAAAAGTTGTAAACAGTGGAAATAATTTTATATTAGCCTTATTGGAAATGATTTTGCAAGGTGGCATGATTGTAGGTGCCTTGATTCCTTCATTTAAAAAGAAATGGAATAATTCAGTTAGAACTATGATGATTGGGATTGTTATTATAAATATAGGTTATTTAATGTATGCGATTGCTCCAATTGGTTTTTATCCAGTGATGGGTTCAGGAGCATTTATTATAGGTTTATTTTTACCAGTTGTAAATACAATAGTTTTAACAGTTGTACAGAGTACCGTACCTCAAGATAAAATGGGTAGAGTATTTTCTATTCTGAATACGCTTGTCATGGTTGCTTCGCCTATAGGAGCAATTATCTCAGGGCCTTTAAGTGAAATATTTGGTGTGTCCTGGTTGTATTTCTATTGTGCAATATTAGGAATAATTATATCAATCTCAGCTTATATGTTCACTGGGCTTCGACACGTGGATTATGATACAGAAATTAATGGTAATAATAAAAACTTAAATGAGTAAATTATAAAAAAAAATTAGGAAATTAGGGGAAATAGAATGGAAGAATATGCGAATAGGGAAACATTTAGGAGTTATTTATTTTTTTGGACAGGTCAATTATTCTCTTTGCTAGGCTCGATGGTGGTATTTTTTGTAATAACGTTTTGGATTGCAGATGTTTACAATGATCCTATGATAAGTGCTTTTGCTTCATTTTTATATGTGCTAACGATGACTCTTTGTATGCCTTTAGCAGGGGTTTTTGCAGATAGGGTTAATCGAAAAATGTTGATTATAACTGCAGATTCGTTACAGGCATTTGTTACGTTTGCATTGATACTTTTCTTTCAGTTCGGAATAACAAATCTTTGGATTGTTTATATCTTTATCAGTTTGCGTAGTGTTTTTCAAGCGTTCCATGTACCCACTGTCAATGCTATAATTCCAACGATGGTTCCTAAAGATAAATTATCACGAATTAATGGAGTTAACTTTTTATTTACAGGTGTAGTTCAACTTTTAGCACCATTTATAGGGGCAACGTTATTAGTATTTTTATCAGTGTATATGATTTTCTGGATAGATATTATAACATTCTTCATTGCTTTAGTACCGTTACTATTGATAACTATTCCTTCTGTTAATCAAATTAATCATACTGAAAGAAATGTTGAAGAAAGTTCCTTTATTAGAGAGTTTAGGTTAGGTTTTAAAACATTAAAAATGATTCCGGGTTTAGTCATAATGGTAATTTTATCTATGCTACTTAATTTCTTAATCCAACCTGTCAATGCACTAATGCCTTTATTCATCCTAGATGTTCATGGAGGGAAAGCAGGGCATTTAGCACTCACTGAAATGGCTTTTACAGGAGGTATGATTATTGGAGCTCTAGTGACCACAATTAAGAAGAATTGGGGTAATAAACTTAAAGTCATTTTTATTAGTCTTGTAATAGCTTTGATTGGATACATGATTTTCGCATTGGCACCTATAGGGAACTATTACATTATAATTTTGGGTGGTGTTATTCTGGGATTCAATTTACCGATAATTAATTCCCTTTATCAGACTTTTTTACAAACTACAGTACCCTCTGATAAATTGGGTAGAGTAAGCTCAATTGACCAAGCGTTATCTTCAGTGATATCACCTATTGGATCATTAGCAGCGGGGCCATTAGCAGTAATATTAGGTATTCCATCTTTGTTTTTTTACTGTGGATTTCTCGGAGTCATAGTTACCGTTGGCTTTTGGAGCTTTACGGGTATTAGGAAAATCGATATTGAAAGTAGAAGAGCACTCGAAGAGATTAATGATAATATAGAGAAAATTTCAATCTAATTTTTATCTTTTTTTTTTTAAAACTCTAATAAAATATGGTGAAGAAAATAACAGAAGAATTAGCAAATAACCACACTTTTAAGAATTATATCGTTTTTTGGGTAGGGCAGTTATTTTCGGTGTTAGGATCATCAATTTCACAATTTGCTATTATTTGGTGGATAACTGACACAACAGGAAGTACTATTCTTCTTTCATTAGCAAGTTTCCTTTATATCTTACCGATGACAATTGTAGTTGCCTTATCTGGTGTAGTAATTGATAAATGGAATCGAAAGATGATTATTGTGGTAGTAGATTCTCTCCAAGCTTATGTAATGCTTCTAGTAATAATAATCTTCAATCTTGGATGGATGAATCCAATATTAATAGTTGCAATAATGAGTTTACTAGGAATATTTCAAGGTTTTCACATCCCTACAGTAAGTGCTATTGTTCCTACTATGGTACCAAAAGGAAAATTAAGTAGAATGAATGGGGTTAATTTTTTTTTTAGAAGTTTCATTCAAATCATGGGGCCAGTAATAGGTGCTATGATGTTCTCATTTATCCCACTTAAAACCATACTTTGGATTGATCCACTAACTTTTATCATTGCTCTTATTCCTTTGTTAGTAATTAAAATCCCTAAAATTAAGAGGGAAGTTGTAACTATTGAAAAGATTTCATTTCTAGAAGATTTCAAAATTGGATTCCGTACGTTGAAATCAATTCCTTTAGTTTTCATGATGCTTTTAATATCAATGTTTATTAACTTTCTATTAACTCCATTTAATCTCTTAATTCCGTATTTCATTAGATATAACCATTCAGGCGATGCTTCAAATTTAGCATTTATTTTAGCTTTTATGAATGGAGGTATGCTTTTAGGTGCATTATTAACTACTATAAAGAAAGAGTGGAAACATGCTCTTTTCATCTACTTTGGACTTGAATTTATCTTAATGATGAATAGTGGAATTGTTGCCATAACTCCATTTCGATTATTTCTAATGATGGGTATAGTAGTTGGTATTACAGGTATAACTATTCCAATCCTTAATACAATTTATTTAACAATTATGCAATTAAAAGTACCAGCAGATAAAATGGGACGGCTTTCTTCTCTTGATTGGGCGCTCTCATCAGCGATAACTCCCATTGCAACTATAATAACAGGACCTTTATCTGAGATAATGGGAGTATCAAACTTATTTCTTTCCTTTTCAATTATAGGAATGATGATTACTCTAATATTATGGTGGATTGCTCACACTCGAATAAAGTGGCTTACTTCTGTTTACATTGGATGATAATTAATGCCTTTTTTGGTGGGTTTACAGGGTATGCAATTTACTATTTTTCAAATCGAAATAAACCTGAAAAAGAATAACTCTTTACAATGATTTATATACAGCCTCAATAATCCTAGCACTTCGCAGATCTTCTGTGAGTGAGGGGTTCATTTTATTCATTACATAAGCAATGCTCAATTTAGCATCAAGATCCATTACACAAACTGAACCACCCCATCCACCCCAATATAGAATACGTTGATTTGGACCAATAGGACGCTCTTTATTTTGAAGTCCAAGACCTAAACCAAAGCGTATCGGAACATTTAAGACTAAATCAGTTCCATAAGATTGTTCTTCCAATGCTTTTTCAATTGTTTCTAACGAAAGTAAATGTACATCATCAAGTGACCCTCCGCATGCAATTGCAGCTGTTATTCCAGCAACAGATCTTGCATTTCCATGACCATTTGCCGCAGGGATTTCAGCAGCTCGCCACTCTCTAGTTTTAGTTGCTTCAACACTAACTCCTGCTGCGCTAGTTAATGATCTCATAGCAATAGATTTGGGATCGATATCCCCAAGTTGATTTATATCAATTTGCGGGGGTGGTATCAATTCTGCCACTCGATGATCATATTCTTCAGGAAGACCAATATGAAAATCGGCTTTCAGAGGTTCTGCTACATTTTCCTTAAAAAAAGTACCAACAGTTTTCCCAGTAATGCGAAGTATTATTTCACCCAAGAGATAACCAAAAGTTACAAGATGGTAACCACTTTTTGTTCCAGGCTCCCACCATGGTTTCTGTGCTGCTAGCATGTTTGTGATTTTCTCCCAGTTATAAAGGACTTTAGTGCGGGGTGTTTTATCGAATCCAGAAAGCCCTGCTGTATGGCTAAGAAGGTATCGAACAGGTAATAATTCTTTTCCTCCTTGAGCAAATTCTGGCCAGTATTTAGAAACAGGTGCATCGAGTTCTAAAAGACCTTGATCCACAAGCATAAGGGTGCAAATTGCTGTCATAATTTTAGTTGTTGAAAATACATTTACTATCGTATTTTTTTTCCAAGATTGCGTTTTGGAAGCATTAGCATACCCCGCCCAGATATCAATAACAAATTTACCATTTAAAGTTACGCAAAATGAAGCACCAACTTCTAAACCTTCCTCAAAATTTTTTAGGAAAGCCTCCCTAACGAGTTTGAATTTTTCATTATAAAAACCATGAATTTCAGTCATAAAATATCCCAATAAATTATTTTTTACTTTTCTAATTAAAATAATAATTTAAATTAATAAATCCATCAAATTTTTTAAACTCATTAGTCTGAGAAGTTATAGAATATGTTCTAATCTATCAATGATGTCATTTTGAATCGGAGTTCCGAGATCGATAAAAGTTGCATTATATCCACCAACTTTTACAATTAAATCAGGAAATTTTTTAGGATTCTTTTGAGCCTCCCTTAAAGTTTCAGTTGAAACTGCTGTTGGTTGTACTTGCATCCCTCCCTTCTCAAAATATCCTTTTAAAAGATAATAAAACTTATCCAAAGTTTCCTCACTCAAAAGATTTTGAGGATGGATTCGAATATTTAAAGCAATGCCATTAGTAGCATAATTATAATCTAATTTTGCTACTGAATTTAGAATTGCTGTAAGTCCCTTTTTTTCCACGTTATTTACCGGAGATAAACTATTTGAGATTGGTTCCATAGCTTTTCTACCGTCTGCTGTTGGTTGGGTAAAAAAACCTTCCATTACGTGGATTCCCATTGAATAAGCTCCAGCACTATATCGCCCCCCTCTAATTGGTTGATATTTTGCAACTTCAGTGCTAAATAAGTCCCATAGATCATTCGCAAAAGAATCAATTTCTTCATTATCATTTCCCCACTTTTCATACTTATTTTTTAATCTTTGGAGCAGTGTTTCTTGCCCTTCAAAATTGGAGTTTAGTATCTCAATAAGCTCTGGTAGGGTCATTAAATTTTCTTCATAAACAACCTTTTTGATGTTATATAATGAATCAACTAATGTCGCAAAACCATATGCAGTAATAGAAGAAAAATTATATTTAGCACCTCCGCATACATAATCTATTCCGTTTTCCATACATCCTTCCAAACTTGCTGAAATAAAAGGATGTTGCATAAATTTCATTGCTTCCTCATCTCCTATTTGTGCTATTTTTACTGACTTTTCAAGATTAAATTGTAGTTGTTGTTTAAAAGCATCATACAATTTATCAAACGTCAAAAATGTTGCTGGATCACCAGTTTGTAACCCATCTACCATTTTTGATAAATTACTATAACCATTATTTAAGACTAATTCTAAAACTCCTGGTAAGTTCATAAACATTCTACCTGTAGCAGAAAAGCTGTTACCTTGACCTGTGGGTTCTACACATCCAATAATAACATAATTACGAGCATCCTCTAATGAATACCCTGCTTTAACTAAGGCAGGAATATGCACATTATCGTTATAAAATGCGATGCCCGAGGTTGATCTGAAAACTCTTATAGCCTCTTTAAAAAATTCTTTTGGAGTATTTTTATGAATTCTAACTGATAAATCTGTGGTAAATACTTTTATGGAATTATAAGCTTCGAGGAAGAGATAAGAGAGTTCGTTTGTAGCATCTCGGCCGTTAATATCCATGCCAGATATTGTAATTGTTTGAGTATTTTGACCGAGAGCATTAGCAACCATTGTAAAATCCGTTGGTAATAAGGTTAAATTCCAAGTTAATTTTAAATTTAATTCTTCTATTAATTCTAATGCAAATTTGCGTGATAAATTATTTGATGAGATGTCTTTTTGATAATATGGCCACAAAAGTTGATCTAATCGACCTAAAGCAAGAACACTACGTTGATATATAATGTTTGCTACATTTTGTGAAAGCCATATGTGTTGTATAGCTTCATAGAAAGTATTTGGAGGGTTTTCAGTGAATTTTTGCATTATCTTACTAATAACTTCTAGTTCAACTTTTCTAGCATCGTCTGTTTCATTTTTAGCTAGATTTAACGCTAGATTCGAATATCTTTTAGAAAATTCTATTACGGCATTATAGTAAATTTTAATGGCTTCATAAAAATTGCATTTGTCTTGAAAATTATCGTCCTTTTTATTGAGTTGTTTTTGATAGAATTCTGCTTCTTCTATAATACCTTTATATCCTAACTTCAAAAGCTTTTCGTATCCCGCGCATATGTGGCCTTCAGTTGCTCCTTGATGTATGGCAATATTAGGTGCTAGTGATTCAATCTTTCCTGTTCCAGTAATTAATCCTTCTTTTAAGAGTCTTTTATTAATTTTATCAGCAATCAGAGATTTTCCTCTCCAGAAAGGAATCAACTCTAATAGCTCATCACGTTCATCATCTTCAATAAAAAAAGCTTGTAGTTTTCTTCTCGCTAATTTTTTGTACATACTAGGTTTATCTAAACTATTATCATATCTAAGTAAATCTAAGTTAATTTTTTCTCCTAAATTTTTGCTGGTTTCATTCCCTACTAGTAATTCATCATTCCTAATGAAAATCGTCATGTTCGTTAGAGTATGAGCTATAGCTTTTGCTCTTTTTATAATTTCTGGATCATTAGGATATTTTTTATAAATCTCAGTAAAATATCTCATACGTTCGACACATAATTCATACTTGCTTGCAAGGAGGTTATTTTTTAACTTCTGAATTCTTCCTAATGAGCTATTAGTTATTGAAATCATTATTTAATTTTGAATTAAGAATATTAGGTTAAATATGTTTATTTAATCATTAAATATTATATTACTTTTTATGGATTTTTAAGTTAATTAATCTTATGTAAGTTATCTAGATAAGATAATTATAATAATTTCGAGGTTTGAAAATTGAATTTTGAAACTTTAAAATTTGAATTGAGAGAAGATGGAATTGGTATATTAACTCTAAACCGTCCAGATAAATTGAATGCATTGAATTTTCAAATGATTGAAGATTTGCATTCCATTTTTGATGGGTTAATAATTAATTTAGATTGTCGTGTTCTTATTTTAAGAGCAGAGGGAAAAGCTTTTTGTGCGGGATTAGATCTAAGAGAATCTACAGTCCTTCAATCCAAAAAAAAACCAGAAGAACTCAAAAAAAAGTTTTTCTTCATGAGAGCTCCAGATAAAGATACTATTAAAGCCAAGATTTACGCACAATCCAGAGCTAGTCATCTAATTATTAAAATGAGGAAAATTAGTCAGCCCATTATTGCCGTTATCCAAGGCCCTGCAACAGGAGCAGGATTTACTTTATGTTTAGCAGCAGATATAAGAATTGCAGGAGAAGATGCAAAATTAGCAAATTCATTTATAAATATTGGATTTTCTGGTTCTGATTTAGCAAGTAGTTATCATTTGCCTCGATTAATTGGTATGTCTCGAGCCGCTGAAATATTATATACAGGACGTTTTGTAGATGCTAAAGAAGCAGAGGAAATTGGGCTCATTCTAAAAGTAGTAGAAGGCGATGAGATTAAATTATTAAAAGCAGCAATTGAAATTGCAGAAAATTTACTTACGAAAAGTCCACTCGGGCTTAGAATGACAAAAGAAGCTATTAATATATCACTTGATTCACCTAGTCTTGACACAGTAATGCAAATAGAAAATCGTTCGCAGATGCTATGTTCAACATCTATTGATCTTTTGGAAGGGATTAATGCGTTTTTTGAAAAGAGGAAACCACATTATCCAAAGTCATGAATAACTGAAAAAAATGTGAAAAAATATGGAATATGAAACTCTCAAATTTGAAATACGAGAAAATGGCATAGGCATTTTAAGTTTAAATAGACCTAAAAAATTAAATGCGATCTCATTTCAAATGGAAGAAGAACTTCATCAAGTATTAGATGAATTGATGGTGAATTTAGATTGTCGAGTATTGATTCTGCGAGGGGAAGGAAGAGCTTTTTCAGCAGGAACAGATTTACAAGAAGGTTTAATCTTGAATTCGAAAAAAAATCCAGAAGGATATGAAAAATTTTATTTCTTGAGTATATCAGAGCCAATAAAAAGAAAAATGTATCATCAATGGCGTATAACTCAAATCATCATGAAAATGAGAAAAATTCCACAACCAATCATAGCTGCTGTTCATGGTTCAGTAGCGGGAGGCGGATTTGGATTTGCAATGGCTTCTGATATTAGAATTGCTAGCGAAGATGTTAATTTTATAAATGCTTCCATTAATATTGGTTTAACTGGTGCGGATATGGGAAGTAGTTACTTCCTTCCTCGCCTTATTAGTCTTTCAAGAGCTGCTGAAATTATCTATAGTGGGAGAGGTGTTTCTGGAAAAGAAGCTGAGAAGATTGGATTTGTCCTAAAAGTTGTAAAGAAAGAACGTTTAATTTATGAGACACTTAAATTAGCTGAAGAATTATTAACCAAAAGTCCTTTAGGTTTACGTATGACAAAAGAAGCGCTTAATTTATCATTAGATTCTCCAAGTTTAAATAATATATTACAATTTGAAAATAGTTCGATTGTATTAACCTTCTCTTCCAAAGATGTAAACGAGGCTGCAAGTGCTTTCTTTGGAAAAAGAAATCCTAAATATGGATTAAGATAATTAAACAATCCTAAAGAATATTTTAATATAGAATATAACAAAATAAAACATAATTAATAGAAACATGGAGAAGTAATTCTTGTAGAATTTTGATAAATGAAACTAATTTTTCAAAGAAAGAGCCAAAATACTACCTAAAAAACTATATTTTTTAATAAAATTGATATTATAATTATTTATATTTAAAAAGGGAGTAATCATGGAAGAAGTAAAGAAGAAACCCAAATTAAAACGCAGAGTTTCCTTATTTGCGCTTACTGCATATGGTGTAGGAAATGTTTTAGGAGCTGGGATATATGCATTAATAGGTGAAGTCGTAGGAATAAATGGAAACCTATCATGGTTATCATTTATATTAGCATCAATAACAGGTGCCTTGACTGGTTTGTCTTATGCTGAACTTTCTGCAATGTATCCTAAAAGCGCAGCTGAATTTGTGTATACAGAAGAAGCATTCAAAAAACGAATTTTGTCATTTATTTTAGGATGGATAATCATTTTTTCAGGTATATTGTCGGCAGCTACGGTTGCTCTAGGTTTTGCTAATTATCTATCCAACTTAATTGGCATAGCTTCAATCTTTTTGGTAATTGTATTCGCAGTTTTACTTGTTATCATTCTAAGTTTAATTAATTTTGTCGGTATAAAAACCTCAACCAGAGCTAACATTATATTTACACTAATCGAAGCTACGGGTTTGATTTTTATAATAATAATTGGTATTCCCTATTTCGGTTCGGTTAATTATTTTACGCTTCCTCCAGCATCAGCTCCTGTTGTAATTTTTTCTTCTGTTGCTTTAATATTTTTTGCGTACATCGGTTTTGAAGATATTGCTAATATTGCTGAGGAAGTTAAAGAACCACATAAAAATCTACCTAAGGCTATCGTTTATTCAATAATAATAACCACAATCCTATATTGCCTTACAGCTATTTCAGTTGTTAGCATCTTGCCTTATAATATAGTTGCCACTTCTGAAGCCCCTTTGAATAGTGTTGCTACAGAAGTATTAGGACCTGCAGGGGGTATTATTATGTCACTTATTGCATTATTTGCAACTGCCAACACAGTTCTTATTATGCTAATCGTTACTTCTCGTATGATGTATGGTATGGCAAGGGATAAAGCACTTCCAGAAGGTTTGAGTAAGATCTCACCTAAATTTAGAACGCCTATGCTATCCATATTAATTACCATGCTCTTTACTATAATTCCAATTTTCTTCGTTGATATTTCAATTATTGCACACGCAACAGTATTTGGGGTTCTTATTAATTTTATTTTGGTAAATGTTAGCCTAATAGCTTTAAGAAAAAATAAACCAGATGCGGAAAGACCATTTAAGCTTAAACCAAGTATAAAGTGGGTGCCTGTGATCGCATTATTAGGAGCGATTGTTTGTATTGCTTTATTATTTACTTTTGATTGGTTAATTATAATAATCCAATCGATAATAGTACTCTGCGGAATTGCTGTGTTCTATGGAATGAAATCAAAAATCGAAACCAAAACAATTACAAATCGTTAACTTCTATATCATTAATATTACTATAACCAACCACATTATCCCTAATAAATATTTTAAAAAGTATTTTTGATTTTTTATAATGATTAAGAATTTTTAGTAAAGTTATATGTTCTGGTATATAATAAATCTCTTTATATTTCTCTCCAATATTTTCTGAATACTGATATTGCTGCAAAACAAAATTTCCTCGAAATTTAAATTTTTTGAGGAAGGAAATAATCTTATGAACATCCTCGGGTTTCATTAAATTTCCAACATATGTTGTTCGTATTTCAAAATCGATCTCTTCTTGCTTGTTCACAAGATTGATAGTACGTTCTATTAATTTCGGATCAATCACACTCCCAGTGATCTGTTTAAGTCTTTGAGGTTTTAAAGGTCCTTTTAAATCTAAAGCAATCCTATTAATATAGGGAAAGAGTTGCTTTATAACTTGTGGATTTGTGCCATTGGTATCAATATTTATATATTTTCCAAGCTTTTTAATTTCTTTACATAAATTTAGTAAATCGATTTGAATTGTGGGTTCTCCTCCACTGATACTTACTCCGCTGACTAATAAATTACTTTTAACATTATCAATTAATTCTTTTATTCCAATTTCACGCCCAACATCTCTATTTAGCAAATGTTTGTTATGACAAAATCCACAACTTAAATTACAACCAACTGTAAAAATTACCATTGCCGATTTTTGAGGAATATCCTTTGTTGAGATATCAATTATTCCCCCAACCCTCATATTAGAATCAATACTCCTTTTTAATTAATTCTTCTACCTGATACAACGGTAACATGAAAGGTCCTGGATGCTCTAATTTAAGAGATGTAAGAGCTGCGGCATACTTTAAAGATTCTTCGGGATTCTTAGTTAATCTCGAACCCAAATAACTAATGAATGCTGTATCTCCCCTCCCCGTCCGACCGTCTGATTTTTTGTTTTTCCATGGAAAAAAATACGAATTATTAGACGTATATACAGAAATTCCCTTCTCATGAGTAATTAAAATTTCTTTTGGTCCAAACTCAGCTAATTGTTTTGCTGCTATATTAATATCATTTTGACAAGTAATAATTTCTGTCTCCTTTTGATCAAGTTTTAGTACAACTACTTTAGATAAAATTTCCTTCTTATCATTTTCTGAGAGATCTCGGTAAAAAACTTTCCCTTGTTCCCTCAACCTAATAAATCCTTGAATATCCAAACAGAGTTTTTCTGGATATTTCTTATACAAATAATCTAATAATCTTAAATCGATTTCACCTGCTACAATAGGACCAATAACAAAAAATTTAGCATTTACATTTGGAATCTCTTCTTTTTTAAATATTCCTGCAAATCCGAGTGGCTTATAGGTTCTAAACTCAATATTGTTTGAAGAATAAATATTTTTTAAGCCGGAAGTTTCCTCAGAAGGAAAAGCATAATATTTAACTCCATTTTTTGTAAAAATACTTAATAATGAGAAATCTTCTTTTTTCAATCTTGTGATAATGGTTATTTTAAGACCCATATGACTACCAGCAATTCCCCCATAATAAACTGCACCACCTAATGAAGTATAATTGGTACCATCTATTTCTATGATATCACGTGCGATGTGGCCTAAAATTATTATATCTTGGTAGTCTTTTTTCATAGATATAATAATAAAACAAATAATTAAGAAATTATTGTTAAAAATATACAAAATCAAGATATAAGAAAAAGTTGGAATTATGATGGATTTGTAATTTTCCCATTTATTCATTACTTTATAGTATTGATAAAACTCTCCAAAATTCTCTCTTTGATCTTATAGAATTTTAATTTGGGAATTTCATTGATTTTCCTATCACTTTCCTCAATACTTTGAACTATAATTGAACTAATACTTAAGTTTTTATTATCACCTCTAATTATTTGTTCATTTAACTTTTCTCTATTCATTATAGATTTATAGAAATTAATTTTATTTAAACTTTTCCCATCTTTTTCCCACTATTTCCCAAATACATAATAGAAATCTTAACGCTAGGGAATATAAAAATATATAAACATTGTTCAATATTAAGATTCTTTAATCGAAAAAATTCTAAAATTTTTCAAATTATAAAAATAATTGAAAAAGTTATAACAAAAGAACCTAATTGGAAGGATTCTTAGACTTTATTTAGAAAAAGATCTAAATTAAATTTCTATAGAGTTATTTATAGATGAATTTAAGAATTCTGATCATAAGGTTTTTTAATGGCTTTTAATTTTAAGTTACAAAATAGTCTAACTATTCTAAACATTTTAATTAGGTATGGGAACTTGATATTTGAAGATTTAATTTCGTTGTTAAAGAAAAAGGGGTTTAAAGACACCCTCGCCGTATTGATTAATCAAAAAGACTACCAAACTGATAAGCATTCGTTTTATAACGAATTAAATAAATTTTCGTACTACAACTCATTCTTTCGGGTAAAAGATGAATTAATTAAAAAAGGGCTTATAGAGATTACCAATACAAATAAGGTAAAAACTATCAAGCTAACAAAGAAGGGTTTAGATGTCTACGAGAAATTAAATGAAATTAATAATATGGTCAAAAAATAAATTCTTTATTTTTTTTCGACCTTTAATTTACAAAGAAGTGCAATTCTTTTGATATTAAAAAGACTTATTGTAGGACCTCTCGATACAAACACCTATATTTTTGGTTCAAATGAAACTAATAAAGTAGTGATTATTGACGTGGGTGGAGAACCTGAGACAATTATTAATGTTATAGAAAAACTTAACGTAAAACCAATCAAATTACTTTTAACTCATGGGCATTATGATCATACTTTAAAGCTTGGAAAAATATTACGATATTTTGAAATTCCTCTTATGTACAGTAAAAAAGAGTTTGATTCTGGAGTCTTTACTCAAAAAAAGGCAGATAAATGGCTTACTGAAGGAGATTCTATCCATATTGGAGAATTGACCATACATGTGCTTGAAACTCCAGGACACTCTCCAGGTGCGTTGTCTTATTACTCAAAAGATCCTAAGGAATATGAAGGTCAGAAAATTGAAGGTGTAATTTTTACTGGTGATTTAATCTTCCGTCGAAGTATTGGTAGATCAGACCTCAGAGGAGGAGATTCACGTCTTTTGTTTGAAAGTATTAAAAAGAAAATTATGTATAATCCGGAAATAAATGACAATTTCTTAATATTTCCAGGTCATATGGGTATTACTTCTGTTGGTGAAGAAAGACGGTTAAATATATTTAAGAACTATTTTTTAGAGGATAATGATACTTAGCTTAGACATATACTCATAAAAATATTTATTTTTTAAAATTTTAATATAAATTTTTAAAAACCTTAAACTCTATTATAATATTAAAAATTTAGAATATATTTCTCAAGGTGTTGCAAAGTTTGATTAATAGAGCGGAAGTGAAAGCTATAATTCGACGCTTCGAAGAAAGAGAAGGAATTCGCGGAGTAATCATCTGTGATTCATCGGGTTTGCCAATAGATTCAAATATGGAAATTAATCTCTCAGAAGAAATTGCTGCTTATGTAACTTCACTTATCGGTAAAGGACGTCAAGTCGTTGAAGCATTAAACGAAGGTTCACTTAATTTTATACGTTTAGAAACATCTGCAGGTGGAGAATCAAGAGAAACAATGATAGCACTAGAAGAGAATCTAATTTTAATTATTCTTAAATAATTAGTTATTTTTTCACCTTTTCCTTTTTTATTCCAAAATATAAATTTAAATTGCTTAAACGATATATTTAACTATATATTTATTTAAGATAATTTCTTTACCAATTTCAGAATTCAAATCTATTGAAAATTACATGATATGAGAAAAATACTATGGTTGATAAAAAAGTTCTTGAACAGAAATTAGCAGAACTTATGGATATTGTGCCAGAAACGGAAGGTTTGATAGCTGCTGATGCGAATGGAACAGTATTAGTAGGTCAAACGATTACAGATATGGATCATGCAAAGATTGCAAAAGCGTGTGCTACAATTATTAAGGATTCTAACAATTTAGGCAAAGACATTGGAAAAGGTTCTTTAAAAACTACTACCATTGAACTTGAAAAAGGTTATGCTGTTTTAGTTGGTTCAGAAAAAAGTGTATTAATTGCTTTAGCGGGAGTTGATGGTAGGAGTTCCTTAGGGCTTTTAAAGAGAAATTTAATTTCAATATCCAATTTATAATTTTCTAATCTTTTTTTTTTAAAAAAGATTGAGTAAAAAGTTGAGTGAAGGAACTTCACTCTTTTGGTTTTTTCTTTTTATCTATCAAACCTCGTTCTTCTAACAGAGAATCTAAATCTACTTTCTCTTCTTCTACCTCTTTTGTAGCTTCTTTTTTCTTTAGGGGTTTTTTGATAGGAGTAGGTTTTTTCAATTCGGAGACTGGAACATATCTTTGCTTTCTTGGCTTCCTTCTTATAGGTTCTTCAATCGGAGTTTCAATTTGTTTTTTTATTCTTCGAGCATAGAAAAATGCCACTAACCAAACTAATGCTAAAATACTTATTATAATAACAAAAAAGAATTCAATGAAGTAATCATAGATTAGAGGACTATATGTTTGAAATGATGCTTCTTTTAAAGAAATTATAGATTTATTAGTTATGATATTTTGTGCTGTTATTGAAATCGAAATTTCAAAGTTACTAATATATCCTACTAGCATTTCAACAATGAAATTGGTACTTTCTCCAGGTGAAAACCGTTCTAACACTAAATAATCAATTTCAACAATAGAATTATAAAATTCATAATTTAATTCAATAGAGATATTAGTTATTCTTAAAGTCGAATTTCCTGTATTAGTAAGAAAAACTCTGAGCTCTGTATCTTTACCTCGATAGATTAGAACATCCAATGAGATAATTGATATAGAAAGATTATCTGATTCATGGATAACATTAACTGTAATATTTTTTGAGACTCCATTAATAGAATCTCCATCCCATATTAATCTAAGTAATAAATCGCCTTTAAAATCAAGAGGCTGAGTATTTATAAGAAATGCTGTAAATCCATCTGGGTTCGTAATATCAGAACCAATGTTAATCCAATTATCGTTATTATCAAAATATTGACAAGTTATATTCTTCTCTGACAATTCTTCACCAAACTCTGTGGTTAAAATGGAACTTAAATTAAAACTTAGGTCTTTAATGGGATTATTAGGGTTAATAGATATATTTGTGAATTGACTATTAAGTTTTAAAGAAAATTTCCCTATAAATTGTTCATAGCTACTTATGTAATTTTGATCGATTATGTTAACTAAAAATGTTGAATTTTTAGGAAAGTAGAGGCATTCATCTCGTTCAAAATCATATAAGATAGACCTAATTGTCGTTTCTTCAGCTACTCTCAGTCCAAGAATATATCCTTCAAAATTATTAGAAGTTTCATTACTCAATAATGAGTAATCTGTACTTTTAAACTCTCCAATAACAAAATCATCGATATATATGGTTACTATTGTCTTTGCCCCTCCTAATCTGATTGGAGCATTTGCTCCTGCCCAGATATTAGTAGCTGCATCTAAATCTGGAATTTTGAGATCGACACTAAATTCATGACTTTCTTGAGGATGGCCTGAAAAATATAGAAGCGCTGAATCTGATGTATTTTCAGCTATAACCCAATCTTCATTTATGTATGATACCAGTTTCACATCAATTTTCACATCTACAGGGATAAATGGATGTAAATTTTGGAGCGCTACGTTAATATTAACAGTTTCATTTGGATTTAAGATATTTTCACTCTGTCTAAATGAAGTCAACAATATTGGGAGTTCTTGACCTCCCATTTCATAAGAAAATTGTGAATCTACATCAGAATTATTAATTGGATAAAAATTTGGCATTGAAATACCCGTTGTTTCGTTTATAGAAGCAATCAATGCAGTATAATTTTGAAATACCTTGTTTTTTATTTCTCCATCAAGAACATTTGTACGTATCTGAGAATAATATTTACAGTCATACAACACAATCTCATAAGTATCAATAAAGACTGTTAGTTTTTTACATCCAATAGCAGAACCATTAAACCAAAAGAATCCTAAATGATATTTTCCAAAAATAGTGAGATCATTTGTTAAATCTAAAATTGTCTGATTATCAAAATTATAAAATAATCCAGATTGTTGAATTAAACCAATAGAAGAATTTAATTCACGAAATTGTGTGCCATTAGGATAAAAAAGAATAGCATTCATATCACCACTTAATGGTGGGTTAGAATTAGGGTCTTGTATATTAGCACTAATAGAAATATTATCTCCATTCATAAAACCATTTGATTCCCATAATAACCCTTTGAAATTAATATAACTATGTATCGTAGAGATAAAATTATATGAAGTTAAATTAAGTATATACAATCCACTTTGTGTTGCTAAATTACTGGGGATTACAATTTTATCCTTACTTGGGTTATCGCTTAAAGTAGTTTGTGTAGCATTATAAGGGAGGATTTTCTCATCATTTGGATTTGTAACATTATGAGAAATAAGAAAATCAGGAAAAGTAAACCAAAATTCAAAAAAATCCCAATTATTGAACAATGGGTTATCAATATCAAAATCGAAAGTATATAACCACTCTGGATCATTGTTATATTTTGCAGTATAGGAGGTTGTAGCATTTTCAATCCAATAAGCATTTACAGAATAAGTGATATTGAACTTAAAACCTTTAATTAATGTTTTATTCCAAGTAAGGTCTACTTTAAAATTATTTGATGGATTATCTTCAATAGGAGTTGAAAAATTGTATTTCCACTGACCCAAACCCCAAATTAAAAAGGAACTTTCATTAAAAGGGAATGTGTCAATCACTAAATTTGCAAGTGGCAAATCTTGAATTCTCAAAGTATAATTATCATTCACAATGAAATCTGAGGGCATATATCCTCGTGTGACATTCAACATAAAGGAACTAGCATCTAGCTGTCCTGACGTATATGTGCGATAGTCAGTTTCAACAACCTTTTTAGCATTTATCCAAGTGTTTCCATCATCTATAGTGGTTTTTAATTGATGTTCAGTTTTCGTATCTCCATAACTAAACCAAGGGAGTGTAACCAAACTATAGACTTCTTTGGAATTATTAGATTTTATTACTATAAAATAATTAGAAAGATTCAATTTACTCGTGTTGCCACTATTAAATTTAAAATAGGAAAGATTATCTCCAGAATAGGCATTTACTATTACCGAATCTATCATGTCATCATAATTTGGACCTAGTTTAATAGTTCTTAAATTAGTATCGGTTCTTACAACAGTTCTATTAGCTCTATATAAGGTAATATTCAATTTAGTAGTAGCAACTTCATTAAGATCGAGAGTTCTTATCCAAGCATAAAATCCATTAACTGCGGATTCTACTCCTTTCAAATCAAACTCTAAAGCGACATACGACTGATTAGTCACTGGAAGATCGAAAGTGTAAACAGATTGTAAATCATATTCATACAAATGAGCAACAAATGAATTTCCTCTTTCTAAAACAAACTGAATTTCACATCCATTATCAAGATCAATGAAGTTTAGATTTTCATTAATAAATCTGTCTTTTAATTTCTGTATACCTAAACTACCATTAAAAAGGTGCTTAGATATCAATTCTTTCCAAGTTGAATCTGAAAAGTCTCTAATACTTACAGTTAAGTTTACATTTTCACTACTGTCAATTGAGAGGACTAGAGACGATATTAAAGCTAAGATTTGAGTCCGATTAAACTCAACATTACCATGGATTACATCAGAGGTATATGTTGTATCTGTGAAATTTGCAAATATGGTAAAATTCAGGACTCCATCAGGAGCATCAACAGTAATATACGAACCATTATTATTATCTATTAAACGACTGTAACCACCATCCAAATATGTGTAATTTGAATTGATATTAAAACTTGAATAACCAGTGTTATAATCAAAAGCGATAAAATCATCTGCGTAAAGGGCATCATCATTTTCTATAACGTAATTTGTGGTAAAGTTATTTTGAAATGTAAAATTAAAATTCCCATATGTAAGAAACATATCTTCTGTAGGATCTGAAGGGATTTCAAAATATCCCTCGTTATTTTGTAAATTTTCCGATTGATTATTTACATAAATCCTGATATCTTGATCAACACCAGAACCGGTAAAATTATCATCTATATTACGGTTAGAACTAAGAAGAGGTTCTTCTAATAAATTTTCGACATATTTATTATTTACATTTTCATTGTCAAGTACAATAAAATTATGTAAGATCTGCACATTAGACAAACAAATTGTTGCAATAATAAGTGTAGTAAAGAACAATCGTTTTATCTCTTTTTTTCGTCGAATCAATAAAATAACCGTAATCTCTAATTTTTGATAATAAAATAATTTAAAAGTATTAAAATTTGCTAATTTTTTTATGGATATTAGGGAAATTGCCAATATAACAAAATTTTATAAAATCCAATATCTTTCTTACTATCTATAAAAAAAGTAACTTAAAGGAAATTTGAAATGAGCGAAGATCAGATCTTACATGAAATTGAACAAAATCAGGATGAATATATCTCTTTTTTCCAAGAATTAATTCAAGCTGAGTCTTATAATCCTCCTGGAAATGAGAAAAATGTAGCTTTAATTATTGATAAATATTTAAAAAATGTTAATATAAAATCTGAAGTTTTTCCTTTTGGTGATAACCGTGCCAACTTAATAGCTTATTTAAATGATAACTTTAAAGGAAAAAATCTCTTATATAATGGACATATGGATGTAGTACCCCCAGGAAACGAAGAAGAATGGAAATATTCACCTTTATCTGCTACTATCAAAAGAAAGAAATATCTTTTTGGAAGAGGTGCAACAGATATGAAAGGAGGATTAGCAGCTATGGTTATTTCTTTGAAAATTTTAAAAAAATTAAATATCATTAATTCAGGCAATTTAATTCTAAATGCTGTTGCAGATGAAGAAATTGGTGGTAGAGTAGGGACTCAATGGTGTTTAGAACATATATTAAAATCGAAAAGGGTTAATTTTGCTATAATAGGTGAGCCTACGGGTTTTGATCCATTACCAAAGGGATTAATCATTGGAGAAAAAGGACGTATAGCTATAAAAATAATCACACACGGAATTTCTGGTCATGCGTCTCTTCCTGCTATAGGAAAAAATGCAATTTATATGATGAATGAAATCATTCAAAATTTGGAAAAATTAGATGAAATTATCCCGAAAATTGAGCCACCACTAACCCAAGAAGAATTAAAAGATATGATAAGTGTAGCTTTTCCAAATAAAGAAATTTTCGAAAAAATCCTAAGTGAACAACCAATACTTCAGAATCTTATGAAAGCCAATTCTCAATTTACTAAAAATCTGACTATGATTAAGGGAGGTATCAAATCAAACGTTGTTCCAGATCGATGCGAGGCAGTCATTGACTTTAGATTATTGCCAGGACAAAATACTGAAACCGTGTTAAATGGTTTGAAAAAATTGATTAATAAATTAGGTTATCAAGTAAAAGATGAACCCACAGGACTTCCTAAAGAAATATTTGTATATTTGGAGGTAGAGGAAGCTGGTGAAGCATCATTCTATAATGATTGGAAAAATTCACTATTTATGAAGGATTTATATTCGATTGTAGAAAAGGTTTATCAAAGAAAGCCTTTTTATTTTATACTACCAGCGAGTGCAGATGCAAAATTCTATAGAAACACAAATTATTGTCAACCTACAATTTTATTTGGACCAGGAAATACACAACTTGCCCATGCAATTAATGAACATATTGAAATAAAAGACTTTATTAATGCTATTAAAGTATATACTTTGTTTGCATATAACTTTTTAACAAATTGAGATTTTTCAACTCTTAATAGAAATTTATAAGATTTTACTCTTATTATTTTATTAAATTTCAATTAACAAGAAATTATGCAGAGAATTTGCCCAATTTAAAAATAGAAGATACAGTTATTCTCTTAGACACTTCTAGGTCTATGTTGAGAAAAGATTTCAAACCAAGTAGATTAGTAGTTGAATTACAAGCCGCTAAGAATTTTATTGAATCAAAATTGTCTACTGATATGAAAGATCGAATCTCAATAATCACTTTTGGAAATATAACTAAAAAATTAGTAGGTTTTGCATTTGAAGGAGATAAGTTAATTGAATCATTAAAAAGAGTTCAAATTTCGGGACGGGGATATTTACATGAAGGGATTGCATTCGCATTACAAATTCTTGTTGAGGAAATGCGAAAAATTAGTGGAAAAATACCACGTATCTTTATAATTACTGATAACAAATTAAATACTGATACTAACAAATTAGTAAAAATAATCGAAATTGCTAAGGGTTTGGGTGTGTTTATAGATGCTTGTCAGTTAGGAGGTAAACAAGAATATGGAGAAAATTCTTTAAAGAGAATAACCCAAAAAACTGGAGGAGAATATGGATATTTTAATGACACTAAATCAATAGTTTCCGCAGGTAAAGCGTTCGCTTCGAAAAAAGATGTGAAAGAAGGCATAGATTATTTTTCACCCGATAAAAAAGATACTATAGCCCCTCTTGTCAGCGAGATTGCCCTACCTTTAAGGAGACCAACTTTATTAGATATTAGGTTAATGATAGGAGGAATGAATAGAGGTCAAGCGAAATGTCAAATTTGCCATTCTGTTAAAGCGGCAGTTACAGGTGCTGATTTCTACAGTGAGGGCCGTTTTTGCCCCAATTGTGATCGAGCAATGCATCTATCTTGCGCAGCTATGTGGGCTAAAAAAACAGAATATAGCGAAAATGTTTTCAGGTGTCCTTTTTGTTTTTTCCTCTTAGAATTGCCAAAAGCAGCCTTAAAATTAGTCAAAGATAAAGAAGAACTATCTCAAGGTATAATAATTGTTGATGAGGATGAAAAATTAGATACAAAAATGATATTAATACCTGA
>Ga0315553_10000049_pt1 | contig 92073 bp, 102 predicted proteins | sample SalMarSW160140MG_FD_203099 | JGI IMG/M metagenome (GOLD analysis project Ga0315553, IMG submission 203099) | Salt marsh sediment microbial communities from the Plum Island Ecosystem LTER, Massachusetts, United States - Salt Marsh Sediment SW1601-40 ... | reverse complement strand
AGATCGGGATAGGCGAGAACATACAGGACCGGATCGAAGTCGGACGGGAGGTTGGGATCTCTCCGTAACGGCGAGGCGTCGATCTTCGCCTTGATCCGCGCGAATTGGGCTGCCGGCCCTTCCTCTCATTGCCCGCGAAGAATGCCATGATCCGGTCGAGATCCAAGACCCGCAAATCCCGCGCCGGGACGCTCCGCGCGAGCACGAAGTCGTCGGGCTCTTGCATTTCGCCGCCGCGGTACCTGCTCGGTCTGAGCGAAAGCTCGACCCATGGCCCAAACAGGAGGCGCCTTGGAATGAGCAGGCAGTAATCCGCGGCAGCAAGGCGCGCCGGGAAGTCTATCGTGGTGACGTAGGAGCCGTTCGCGAAGACGTCGAAGCGGGGATTGGCGCTGTAGATCCGATGATCGGAGACTCCCAGGACGAACAAGTGATCACCGACATGATCGAGCGGAACGAGTGCCGTCCCACACCGTCACCCGATGCATACTGCCTGTATTTGGTGGCCCGGACATCAGCGCGTAACCGAGCCAGTTGTCGGGCTCATCCGGACAGCTCAGCTCGAAGGAGAACTCGCCGATCGAGAAGACCTCCCGGCGCGCGGGAGATTTCGACAAGACCGCGTGGGCACGTCGCGCGACAGCCTCAGCATACGCCTCTATCGCCGTCATACCTTCGGGGCAGGAGCAAATGGCCATCCGGCTTCGCCGACGTCATGAATGGGATCGAGCTGAATCAAGTCCCACATGTCCATGCATTCATCGAAATTGGGCATCGTCCACGCGCTTCGCGCGCCCTTGGGAAGCGCCAGATCGGCCGTTGGCCGGCTGGGCGTCTCGTCGCCCCGGATGATTTCGCGCTCGATCATGGTTGCGACGCACTGCTCGACGTCCTTCCTCACCATCTCCGCGTCGTGAGCATAGGCGGCACTGAGCAGGGCCGTGGCCTCTTCCACTGATGCTCCTTGGGATATGAGAGTCCAGACGTCGGCCGCAGGCCCCGAGCCGGAATAATACGCTCCGCGCGCCAAGTTGATGATGATGACCTCATCTTCCAATCGTTCATGCGAGATGTTCGTCGCATCGATGGAATAACGCATTGGAACCCCCGCACGGCCTGCTCAAACGGGGCATCATATAACGCGCAATAGGGCCGTCTACGCGAATCTGGGGCTGGCCGAGGGCCGCGCCGGAGGCCCGCCGAGCCTCCAATCGTTACATATCGACGAGGAGCTTGAAGCCGCCATAGATCATGCGCTTGGGATCGAAGGGTATGTCCTTGGTCTCCATCATCTTGTGGAGGCGGGGGTCCTTCATCACCTTGGCGTTGACGCGGTCGCGATGGGCGCGCGACTTGTAGACGATCCAGGAGAAGGCCACCGTCTCGGTCGGCTTGAGCTTTACCGCTTGCGGAAACGACGTGACCTTGCCCTTCTTCACGTCGTCGGCGATGCCTTCGCGGAATTCCAGGGCGCCAAATTCCCGCCAGATCTTGCCCGCCTTGCGTGCCATGCGGCGGTAGGCATCGACCTTCTTCTTCGGCACCGGCACGACAAATCCATCGACGTAGGGCATACGAGTTTTCCTTTACGCCGCGCTACTTGCCTGGGCTTGCTGCGGCTTCTCGCAGTTGATCATCCACGGCGTGCCGAAGCGGTCCTTGAGCATGGCGAATTTGCGAGCCCAGGAGGTCTCGGCAAGCGGCATCACCACCGTGCCGCCTTCGGTGAGCGCGTTGTAGACGCGCTCGGCTTCGGCGGGATCTTTGATATTGAGCGTGACGTAAAAGCCTTGTGGCTTCTCGAAACGGTCCGCAGGGGCGTCCGACGCCATCAGCACTTCGTCGCCGATCGCCAGGCGGGCATGCGCGACGAGATCGCGAACGTCCGGCGATGCAGGCGGATCCAACGGCATGTCGGCAAAGGTCATCATCATCAGGATCTTGCCGCCGAGGACCTTGGCATAAAATTCCATGGCTTCCCGGCACGTGCCTTCAAAATTCAAATACGGATTGAGGTTCATTCTACGCTCTTATTGCTACGTCGGTGACTTGGGATGCTTCGGCACTAGGCCTTGGCGAGATACGCTTCGAGCTGGTCGAGGGTTCCGGTCCAACCGCCTTGCATGGACTCGTGGCCCGCGGCGAAGGTCGCGCGCTCGGTGCCCGTGGCCTCGTAAGGCTCCCACCGCACGGTCACGGTGGTCTTGCCGTCCCGCTCAGCGAAACTGATGGTGGAAAGGAGCTGAAGCGGCCAGCCTTCGTGCAAGGGGTGACGTGTCAGGCCGGCGGTCTCGTCCGAGAACGAGTTGATGAAGACCAGCCGTTCATGCGGGACGATTTCGCGGTAGACGAAGCGCCCCCACATTTCCTGGCCTTGAGGCGAACTCAACAGATAATGGAACATGCCGGTTGGCCTGAGGTCGAGCGTCTTGATCGCGGCCTTGAAGCCTTTCGGGCCCCACCACTGGGCCATCTGCTCCGGCTCGGTCCAGGCCTTCCACACGCGCGCCAGCGGCGCATTGAAGGTGCGAGAAATAACGAACGCCTGTGGGCTACTCATGCTGCTTCTCCCTCGAAGGCGCGCCGCAGCGCCGCGATGTCGAACTTCTTCATTTGGAGGAACGCCTTCGTGACGCGCTGGGAGGCCGCGTGGTCCTTACCGGTCAGCATGTCGTAAAGGACGGCGGGGACGACCTGCCACGACAGCCCGAACCTATCTTTGAGCCAGCCGCAGGGGCCTTCCTTGCCGCCGTCGGCGGTCAGTTTCTCCCAGTAGTAGTCGACCTCGCCCTGGTCGGCGCAGTGGATCTGGAAGGAGATCGCCTCGTCGAACTTGAACTGCGGTCCGCCGTTGAGCCCGGCGAATTTCTGCCCGTCGAGCTCGAACTCCACCGCCATGACCGAACCGGCCGGCTTGCCGTGGATGTCGAAGCCTTCCTCGTTGAAATAGCTGATCGTGCCGATGCGGCTGTTGTCGAAGATCGTGCAATAGAACTTCGCGGCGTCCTCGGCCTCGGTGTCGAACCACAGGCAGGGTGTGATCTTCTGCTTCGTGATTGCCATGACCTCAACTCTCCGTGGGGTTACGCGAGATAGCGCTCGAGCTTGTCGAGGCAGCCGGTCCAGCCGACGGCGTGGCGATCGCGCGCGGGCTCATCGAAGAACTGCTCGTGGATCAGCGTGAGGATCGAGCCGTCGCCGTCCGGCTTGATCAGGATGGTCACGAACGATTCCCGTTCCGGCATGGTACGCCAGGCCCAGGTGAAGGCGAGCTTCTCGTTGGGCACGACCTCGCGGTAGATGCCGCCGACATTGTGCTCTTCGCCGTCCTCGGTGTGGAAGGTGACCGCGTAGCGGCCGCCGACGCGCACGTCAGCCTCGGCGTGCTTCACCGGCCCTGAATCCGGGCCGAACCATTTCACGATTTTTTCGGGGTCGGTCCAGGCCGCGTAGACTTTCTCCGGTCCTGCATTGAGACGACGTTTGAGGGTGAGGCTTGGCTTGGTTGCTGCGAGGCTTGCTTGGGCGGGCATGGTTCCTCCTCCACAAAAGCGGCGAGACGGTCGAGCCGCTCGGTCCAAAAGCGCTGGTAATGATTGAGCCAATCCATGGCTTGCTCCATGGGTTCGGCGGTCAACCGGCAGGTGACGGTGCGGCCGGTCTTGGTGCGGGTGATGAGCCCGGCACCGGACAGCACATCGAGATGCTTCATGATCGCGGGCAGCGACATGGGGAACGGGTCCGCCAGCTCGCTCACCGAAAGGGCCTTGTGTTCCTCGAGTTGGGCGAGCATGGCCCGCCGTGTGGGGTCGGCCAGGGCGGCAAAGGTGCGGTCGAGGGTGGTGTCTTGATACTTAACCATTAGGTTAAGTATATGGTGCGGCCGGAGCGCCTGTCAATTGGCATTGCGAGGGTACCTCTTGGGCCCGATTACGCGCCCCGTCCGGCAAGTTGACAGGAGAGGCGGGCCTTCTTATGGTCCGGCCAACTTCGCGGGCGGCCTTTCTCAAAGGGCCGCCCTGCCGTGTTTTCAGCCGAGATGGATGGCTTGCTATGAAGATCAAGAATTCACTGAGGGCCTTGCGCAAGCGCCATCGGAACAACCGCGTGGTGCGTCGCCGCGGGCGCCTCTACGTCATCAACAAGACCAATCGGCGCTTCAAGGCCCGCCAGGGCTAAGGTGCTGGATTGCCCTGGTTTTTTCTTTCCAGTGCACCGCCGCCATATCCCGCTAATCCAGAATCTATCAGCCCCCCTGGCAAGCGCTTCCGTCGCGCGGGGCGATTGTACGTAAGTCCGGGATTCCTCTTCCCGACTGCCGGTGACCGCCGCCTCACAACCAGTTGCTCCTTGCACTGAGTGGATTTGCTTGAAAGGCTACCGATAGGCCTTCAGGGGGATTTTCGATGCAAGGGCGCGGCATCTTTGGACCAGATTCGCGCTTGCCTCTAACGCAAGACGAAATGCCGGTACCGAAGAGGTCCAGGTGACGCGCGCGAAGGCGTCACGTTTGCCGGAAGCCGCCGCTGCTTCCCAGAGACTGAACGGCAGCCCAATACGATTACGGTTGGCCGGGGCGGTCGGCAACGCACTCGAATGGTACGACTTCGCCGTCTACGGCTATTTCGCGCCCATCTTTGCCAACCAGTTCTTCCCCAGCCAAAACCATCTCACGAGCTTGGTTGCCGCGTTTGGCGTTTTCGCCGTCGGATTTCTGACGCGGCCGTTGGGCGGTATCCTCATCGGTCATGTGGGGGATATCTACGGCCGCCGCCCAGCGCTCATCCTCTCGATCACGCTGATGGCCGTTCCTACCACCCTGATTGCCTTTCTGCCGACGTTTGCATCGATCGGCATAATGGCGCCGATCCTCCTGACACTGCTTCGCGCACTCCAGGGATTGGCGGCGTCTGGCGAGTATGGCGTTTCCACGGTCTTCCTGTTCGAACGAGCCCGCCCTGGACGGCGCGCCTTCGATACCGCCTGGACGATGATCGGGTCCTGGGCGGGCATCCTGCTGGGCTCTGCCACGGGGCTCCTGATGAGCACCTTGCTGAGCGACGCGGAATTGTACGCCTGGGGTTGGCGCGTCCCTTTCCTCGGGGGCACCGTCCTCGGCTTGGCTGGCTGGTATGTGCGTCGTCACATCAAAGCCGACCCTCAGCAGCGCGCGGCAAAACTTGAACCCGGACGTCTACCGTTCGTCGAGGCCTGCCGCCGATATTGGGCAGACATGCTCCGTGTCACTGCCATGACGGCGTGGTGGGCCGCGTCGTATTGGCTGCTCCTCGTCTACATGACCACCTATCTCGTCGAGTTCGAGCATGTCGACCGGCCGCTCGCCTTCGAAATCAACACGGCCAACATGGCGGTTCTTATGGTCGTTGCACCGTTCGGCGCGCTTCTCTCAGACACTATCGGTCGCAAGCGCGTGCTGTTGGCGGCCTGCGGTGCGGGGCTCGTCCTGGCCTTGCCGTTGTTCTGGCTCATGCGCCACCCAGATCCAATTCTGATCTGGCTCGGTCAATTCCTCTACGTGCTGCTGCTTGGGACCTACATGGGTGGCCAGCCGGCGGCCATGGTCGAGCTCTTTCCCCGCAACGTGCGCGTCACCGCGGTCTCGATCGCTTACAATCTTGGGATCGGCCTCTTTGGCGGCCTTGCGCCGGTCCTGGTCATATACCTGATCAAGGAGACCTCAAACGACTTCATGCCCGGCTACGTCGTGTTTGTCGGGGCCGGCATCACGTTTTTCGGGCTGCTGGGCTTGCGCCAGGCCGACCGCGAGAAGGTGTCCGGGCCACTGTAACTCCCGGCACTGTGCCCTTAGTCGGCGCTGGCTTTCGGCTTGATCAGGAAATTCTGGATCATCGCCGTCTCCTCGTGGGCCAGGAAATGGCAATGCAGCACGGTCTTGCCGACGCGCTTGGTGTAGAGCCGGGTCCAAACCCGCAAATAGCCTTTGGGCGGGACGATCACGGTATCGCGCCACTCATTCGGCGTGTTGATCGTCTTGGTCGCGTCACGGACCGTTCGCCGCCGAGGCGCCCCGGCTGACGGCGGAGGGCTAAGTCGTGGTTCCGGGCGCGGGACCCCGGCTTTTGCGCCGAATTGCTTGACGGGGCCCACGCGGGCCCCGTACCTATTTTGGGCATGGACACGGTGAAAAGTCGGGCGAGCTTGTTGCTTCTGGTGCTTGCTTTCGGGGCCGCGATGGCTGTGCCGGCCTTGGCCGCGCCGCCTGTGGTTCTCGCCCAGGCCTTTCTTAACGATCTGGGCAACGAGCCCGAGGACGGCGATGTCGTCAGTCCGGACGAGCCGAGCCTCGATGCACCGAAGACCCACGAGCCGGGCTCCGAGGACGAAATGCTCGGGGCCGAGCCGCTGCTCAAGCCCGACCTGAAGCCGGGCGCCGATCCCTCGGCGCCGCCGCAATCGGCGGAAGACGGCAAGGGGAACAAGCTCGACCTTCAGCTCGACGATGCGCCGCCCCATGCCGAGCCGCTCGACCGGCCGAAAATGCTGGCCGATCTTTACGACAAGCTGGGCGCGGCGACGGACGCTGCGGCGGCCGAGCCGATCATGAAGGCGATCGAGGATCTCTGGACCGTCTCGGGCAGCGACACCATCGACTTGCTGATGAGCCGCGCGGCGCAATTCGCCAACAAGGAAGACGCGGATTTGTCGATCGCCATTCTCGACGCCGTGGTGGACATCGCGCCGGAGGACGCCGAGGCGTGGTACTTGCGGGCGAAGGTGAACATCATCAAAGGCAAGCCCGAGCGTGCTATCGCCGACCTCCGGCGGGCGCTCGCCATCGATCCCAAGCACTATAAGGCGATCAACGATCTCGGCCTGGTGCTGGAGCAGATCGGCGCCAAGAAAGAGGCGCTGGCCGCCTATCGCAAGGCGCTCGAGGTCAACCCGTTCCTGGACGATGCGCGCCAAGGCGTCGAAGCGCTCAAGCGCGAAGTCGAAGGCCAGGATATCTAGCGCGACGGCGCCAGCCTTTCCTCCGCGATGCTACTCGTCGTCCGCGGTGGGGTCGACGGACGCGATGCGCAGCATGTTGGTTGCGCCGGACTTCCCCAGCGGGATGCCGGCCGAGATGATGACCTGCTGGCCGGGGAGCGCGAAGCCTTCTTGGTAGGCGATGCGGCAGGCCTTCGCCACCATGTCGTCGATATTGCGCGGATCGTCGGTCAGCACGCAGTGGAGGCCCCACACGATGGCGAGCTTGCGGCCGGTGGCGGGAATCGGCGTCAGCGCCAGGATCGGCTGCTGAGGCCGCTCGCGCGCGGCGCGCAACGAGGTCGCGCCTGATGCCGTGTAGCAGACGATGGCGGAGAGGTTCAGGGTCTCGGCCACGGTGCGGGCCGCCGCCGAGATGGCGTCGGCGCCGGTCGCTTGCGGGTCGATGCGCTGGGCGTGGATGATCGCCGCGTAAAGGGGATCGCGCTCCACCTCGATGGCGACGCGGTCCATGGTGCCGACGGCCTCCACCGGATATTTGCCGACCGCGGATTCCGCCGACAGCATGACGGCGTCGGCGCCTTCGAACACGGCGGTGGCGACGTCCGAGACCTCGGCCCGGGTCGGCACCGGCGCATAGATCATCGATTCCAGCATTTGGGTAGCGACCACCACAGGCTTGCCGGCGTTGCGCGCGGCGCGGCTGATCTGCTTCTGAAGGCCGGGCACCTTCTCGACCGGCATCTCCACGCCGAGGTCGCCACGGGCGACCATGATGCCGTCGGCAAGGTCGATGATCTCCTTGAGATGCTTGACGGCCGACGGCTTCTCGATCTTGGCCATGATGGCGGTGCGACCGCGGGAGAGCTTGCGCGCCGCGGCGATGTCCTCGGGGCGCTGCACGAAGGACAGCGCGATCCACGACACGCCTAAGGTCATCGCGCACTCGATGTCGGCGCAGTCCTTGTCGGTCATCGCGCCGAAGGGCAGCACCGTGTCGGGGAGGCTGATGCCCTTGCGGCTGCCGAGCAGGCCGCTCGTGAGCACCTCGGCGTCTATTCTGACGTCGCTCGCCTCGACAATACGAAGCTTGAGCTTGCCGTCATCGAGGAGGAGTGTGTGGCCTTGCTCCACGGCTTCGAAAATTTCCGGATGCGGGAGCTGCACGCGGCCGAGCCCGCCGATCGCCTCGCGGCGGACAAAACTCAAGATGTCGCCTTCGGTCAGCCGGATCGCGCCGGAATCGATCTTGCCGACGCGCAGCTTTGGACCTTGCAGGTCGACCAGGATGCCGATCGGCCGGGAGAACTCGGATTCGAGCTTGCGGACGATGCCGTGGATTTCGCGCAAGCCCTCGTGCGTCGAGTGGCTCATGTTCACGCGGAACACGTCGGCGCCCGCCTCGAACAGGCGCCGCATTGTCTCTTCGTTGGTGGAGGCAGGACCGAGCGTGGCGACGATCTTGACCCGGCGGTTTCGCCTCATTGGGACTTTGCTTCGCCTTCCGGATCGGTAAGACGAACGGTCCAGTCGCGCTCCTCGCCGGTGTCGACCTCGAAGAATCCCGTGCGCTTGTGGCCGCGCTTCTCACAATCCGTGGTGTCGCGGATGGTGAAGGACTTGTCGTCGGTGCACATAAAGAGGTTGCCGGCCCACTCGCCGCCGCGGTCATAGTCGATGGCGTGGATATAATAGTAACGCCCGATGAGCACGCCCTTGAGCAGGGTCTCGCAAGTATGGGAGGGGATGTTCCACCAGCCCTCGCTCGCCCAGCCTTCCGTGTCCTTGTAACCGATCGAGACGCCCACGCGGCTTGCGGTGGTGTTGCACAGCTTGAGATCGGCATGCGCGGGGGTGACACCGAGAAGGCCCAGGAAGCCGGTCGCGAGCAACGCGCAAAGCCCCCACCGGTGGTGGGGGGTGCGGCGGATTTCCGCCGTTTTGCGGATCATGTCCGAAACAGGCATCAGTCTCTCAAGCCAAAATCGGGGTTAAAGAACTCCGAAGCGTAGCATCGAATTGGTTGCATTTCTCTGACCGACCGGAGTCGATTATAAAGCCAGTCAGGCCCTAGCAAAAACGCTGACCAAAATCGTGAGTAAATGCGTCGCAACCAGGGCTTTTTTTGACGTTTCTTTGTTGCCGCGGCAGAAAGCACGAGGCAGGTAAGGGCGCGAGGACCGCTCGCGGGGAGCTGAGACTGGATACACTTGTACAAGAAGAATTGGGCGAAAAGCCATACCGGACCATCGAAGGGGATGTGAGCCTCGGGCTCCTCGTCCTTTGCGACCATGCCGAAAACAGGATTCCGGAGGCCTACGGGTCGCTGGGGCTCAGACCAGAGGACCTGCACCGGCATATCGCCTATGACCTCGGGGCCGAAGGCGTGGCCACTGGGCTTGCCGAGTCGCTGGGCGCGCCGGCCATCTTGAGCCGTTTTTCCCGCCTCTTGATCGATCCGAACCGCGGTCTCGACGACCCGACGCTGATCATGCAGCTGTCCGACGGGCTCGTGGTGCCGGGCAATGTGGGATTGAGCCCGGCTGAGATCGAGGACCGCATCGAGCGGTTCCACCGCCCGTATCACGCGGCCATCGACCGGGCCGTCGAGGCGGGAATCGCCGCCGGCAAGCCGCCGGTGCTCCTGTCGATACACAGCTTCACCCAAGCCTGGAAGGGCGCGGCCCGGCCATGGGCTACTGCGGTGTTGTGGGACAAGGACCCGCGCTTTCCGCTCCCGTTGCTCGACGGCTTGCGGACCATTCCCGACATCGAGGTGGGCGACAACGTGCCATACTCGGGACAGCTCAAGGGTGACACGCTCTACCGGCACGCGACCCTGCGCGGGCTCGCGCACGCGCTTGTCGAGGTGCGCCAAGATCTGATTTTCGCCGCGGAGGGGCAGTGGGAATGGGCGCGCCATCTCGCCCGTGTCGTCGCCGAGGTACTTCGCACGGCGCCCCGCTTGCACGCGATCGAGCATTTCGGCTCCAAGACCGGCCCCTGCGAGGGCCTCGCGAAAGGGTGCGCCCATGGATGAGAAGACGAGAACCGAGCTCGAGGCCGCAGCCTTCCGGCGGCTGATCGAGCATTTGCGCGAGCGCACCGACGTGCAGAACATCGACCTGATGGAGCTCGCCGGCTTCTGCCGCAATTGCCTCTCTACGTGGTATCTCGAGGCCGCCGCCGAGCGGAACGTCCCCCTCAGCAAGGATGAGGCGAAAGAGATCGTCTACGGCATGCCGTACGAGGACTGGAAGGCGAAGTACCAGACCGAGCGGTCGTGACGCACATCGGCGTGTCTGTGAAATGCCTGTAAAATCAATGCACTATGTGCGTATTGCGGCATGTCCGCGAGGGCGCGCAAGGCGGCTTTGGAAAAGCGGGATAAGCGCCTCGCTTATCTTGCTTGCGACCCACGACCGGGACCAAGCTCGTCTTCATCGAATCATCACAAACACCTGAGGGTCCTATCGTGCAGCTTCAGACATCAGCCAAAGATCAGCTTCGTGCCTTCGTGTCTCGTATCGAGCGGCTGGAGGAGGAGAAGGCGGCACTCGCCGCGGATTTGCGCGAGGTGTATGCCGAAGCCAAGGGGACGGGCTTCGACGTCAAGGCGCTGCGCAAGGTCGTCAGTCTGCGCAAGCAGGACGAAAACAAGCGCCGAGAGGAAGAGGCTATCCTAACGACCTATCTCCACGCGCTCGGCATGGACGCGGCGGAGTCCGAGGCGGCTTAAGAGCTAGCGCGCGGCATCGGCGACCCGCGTCGGCGCGGGTGCATCCATCTCGGCATAGAGGCTTCTCACCGCATCGCCGGAGAACTGCTGAGCGCTTGCCAGGCTGCGATAGCCCGAGGTCCGACGCAGCTCGAACTTCGTCGGCTGATCCATGTCGTCGAGCAGATAGTCGATATTATCCTGCTCGGGGTGGGTCATGGGCGCCACGGTCGGGCTATAGGCGACCGATTCATTGGTCATGAGGTCGGCGATGTCGAACGGGACGTAGCTCAATTCTTCGGGATGGTCGTCGTCGACCTCGGGCGCGCCGACCACTTCCGCGCTCTCGTAGGACGGGACGGCGGGCCGATTGGTCTCGTGGGTCAGAGCGGGCCGCGCAAAGGGAAGACCGCCACCGGCGCTGGCATAGGCGAAGTGGGGAGCCTCAGCAGGTTCCTGGGCAGGGGCCAACGCCATCGGCGCGGGCCAGTTGGGCGTGTAGGAGGCGAGGACCGGCTGAGCCGCCTCAGGCGCAGGCGTCTCGTGATGCGGGTTCGGCGTGGGGAGCGGCGCCCGCGGCTGATTCATGGCCAGGAGCGTCTGGTTCACCATGCCCTTTGCCAGAGCGAGCTTGTAGTCCGAGGGTGTGATGGGCTTGCCGTCGGACGGAATGTAGTCGGTGTGGCCGCTGGGGAAGAGGGCGGCCAGCTCGAGGCGGGGCATGCGCGGCCACATACGTACGCGGCCCGTGTCCACATGGACGAAGGGGACGCCCGAGGTCGGGTAGTAGCCTACCCCACCCACCTCTTGGATGAGGGCGGAGGCGCGCAGCGTCTTCACGGGAACGTCGGGGAAGTGGATATCGCAGGCCTTGCCGAGCGTATGCTGGCTGAACTTGGCCTGGCCGCCGCCGGCCCGTCTGAGCTTCTCGTTGGTGGCGGGGCTGCGGTAACCGGAGATCAGGTGAACCGGCTCCTTGGAGCCGAGCTCCTCATGCAGGGTCCAGACGAGGTCGATGACCTCAGGATCCATATTGGTTTCCTTGTCAGCCCGCCAATCCCGCATGAAATGGTTGAGCTTCTTGAGAGCCTCCTGGTCATACTTCCCGTCCCGCATGTAGGTGACGGTGATGCTCTCTTTGGTGTGGATTTCGTAGAGGGAAAGGGTCCGCGACTCGCCGAGGGCGCTGGCATTGGAGGTCATGCCGGCACCGAGGGCGCCCAGCATGAGTCCGGCGCCGAACACGGCGCGACATGCACTGCTCCCCCGTATGCGCATCCCCGACTTTCCGTAAGCTTCCCTCGCCGGCATTTGGAGACCGGCTTTCCCCGAGACGCCGGGCCATTGGCCGTAAAAGGCGTCAACGGCCAGCCTTCCCGTGCCGGTCGTTAAGCAACAGTATTCGCTAAATTACGGGAAAAACAAGGCAAACGGTTTAACCATTCACTGCATGGTTAACGGGCTCTGAGCGGGGCAGAGAGGGCCTTTGGCCCGATTCCAATGGTTAGCGGCGGAATCGGGCCGCCGTTTGCTAGTTCACGAAGCCTTCGAGGACGTCGGCGAGGGTGTCGTCCCGGCGGCGCTGGGACACTCCCGGCCGGACCGAGATCGACTGGGTCAGGATCTGATCATCGCTCGGCTCGGAGAAGTAGGTCTGGCCATCGAACAGGGCCCTGGCCATGCGGGCGTCGTGACCGTAGATGTCCCGGAAGGTCTTGATCGATCCATCCTTGTTCACCCAAAGCGTGAAGTAGGAAATGTAGACCGGGATCTTCCGGTGGAGCGCCACCTGCTGATCGTAGCCGTTCTCGAAGGCGGACATGGTGCGCGCCTCGCTCCAGTTCTGGTCGTGCTTCATGATGACCTCGGCCAGCTGATCCGGATTCTGCACGCGCATGCAGCCATGGCTCTCGGCGCGCACGTCCTTGGCGAACAGGAACTTCTGCGGCGTGTCGTGCATGTAGACATCGTGCTTATTGGGGAACACGAACTTCACGCGGCCAAGCACGTTGCTGGGGCCCGGCGGCTGATAGAGATGGAGCGTACGGATGTCGACCCGGCTCCAATCGATGGAGTTGGGATCGACTTCGCGGCCGCCGTAATTGATCTTCAGATTGTGCCGCTCGAACACCGCGGTGTTCCAGCCGCCTCCGCCGAACCAGCCGCCCGACGGACGCACCCACGGCCTGATCTCCTCGACCTTGATGGAGTTCGGAACGTTCCAATAGGGACCGAACACGACCGTCTGCATCTCGTCGGCGAACACCGGAGTTTGCTTGTCGGGCTTGCCGACGACCACGCGGGTGGTGTGCACGACCTCGTCGTCTTTGTAGACTCGCAGCATGAACTCCGGGACGTTGACCATCACGTAGAACGAGCCGAGGTCATGGGGCAGCCAGCGCCAGCGCTCCATGTTGAGGAGGATGGTCTTGATCTGCGCGGGGCTGCCCATGTGGCGAAGGTTCGGCTGATTGAGAAGCCGCCGCGTGCCGGGACCGACCACGCCGTCGGCGGCAGTATCGTGCTCGGTCTGGAATTTCGTCACGGCTTCGAGCACGGCGGCGTCATAAAGGTTGGGGTTCTGCCCCTCGGGAATTTCGAGGCGCGTCCTTAGAAGCGCGACCTGCGGATCTTCAACGCCGGGCTTGAGCAACGGACCGTCCGGGATCTGTATCTCAGGCTTTTCCTCTTTCGCCTCTTGGTTGCCGCCGCGAAGCTCGATCAGCTTCTTGCGCAGCAGTTCGAACTGAGGCTGATCGGGCTGGAAGCTGCGCAGATAGGCTGCGGGATCGGAGCGGAAGGAGATCGACTCGATCACCTCCAGAGGATCGGGCAGGGCGCGCGTCGGGTCGAGATTCTTGGAAATGCGCTGCGGGTCGATCCGGCCGCCGCGGGCATCGTACGAATAGTCGAGTACGGCGTGGCTGATCTCGATCTCGGCGTTGGCGAGCCGATCCACGGCGTCAGGCGCGCTCGGATCGAAGCTTGCCATGTCCGGCAACTCGTAGTCGGACGCGCGGAGCCCGTAGTCGTCCGCCTCCTTGATCTCGGCGACCACTGCCTTGCCGCGGTCGGTCAGGCCATTCGCGTCCACCCAGAGAAGCTTCTGGTCCGGGACGGAGTAGTACTCGACGAGAGCGCCCTTCTCGTCCTTCTTGTGCTCGGTTGTGGCGGCAAATTTGCCAGAGAGCTGTGTCTGCACGGCCATCCGGACCGCCTCGGTCCGGCTGATCAGCGCGCTGGGTGCATCGGGCTCGGCCGCAAAGACCGGGGCGCCGAGCGGCGCGGCCAAGAACAAGGTCAACGCAATACCGTAGATGGGCCTCATGATGTGCTCCCTCTGGCTGAATCCCCGGATTCAGCTAGCGCCCGGTCCCTAGCCGGCGCCCCCGCTACCTGGCCATACTACGCAGCCAATTAAAGGTCCCCGAACCCGCTTTTCCCCTCACTGTGGCATTTATGCCAATCTCGTCACTTGGTTATCGCCTTGTGACCCGCCTAGCTGGGTCTCGCTTCAAGCCCGATCTCACGCATTTTCCGGTAGAGCGTCGACCGGCCGATGCCGAGCCGCTTGGCGATCTCCGTCATCCGGCCGCGATAGCGGCCGAAGGCGAGCCGGATCATGTCGGCTTCGACAGCCTCCAGAGAACGGATGTCTCCGGAATCGCTGAGCGCCGGAATACCCACGGAGTCCTTGCCGTTGCCGTTCGGCACGTGGATCGTGGCCGGGGCGTCGGCGGACTGGCCGAGCATGACCGGTCCCTCGATGCGCGGCGTCAGGTCTTTCGGCGCCGGTGCCGGCGGCACGGTGACCGCATAGCCTTCGACGTGGGCGGCGATCTGCGGGAACTCGTCCACCGTCAGCATGGGCGTGTCGGCCAGCACGACGGCGCGGAACACGGCGTTCTCCAACTGGCGGATATTGCCGGGCCAGGAGTAGCGCTGGAGCATGGCGGCGGCATCGGCATCGACGCCGTCGATGCGCTTGCCCTCTTCGGCCGCGAAGCGGGCGGTGAAGTGGCGCACGAGCTCCGGCACGTCCTCGAGCCGCTCACGCAGAGGCGGCACCCAGATGGGGAACACGTTCAGCCGGTAATAGAGGTCCTCGCGGAAGCGTCCGTCCTGCACCAGGGCGATCAGGTTCTGGTTGGTCGCTGAGATGAGCCGGAAGTCGACCTTGACCGGCTGCTTGGCGCCGACGGCATCGATCTCGCTGTCTTGCAGGGCGCGCAGCAGCTTGACCTGGGCGTCGAGCGGCAGCTCGCCGATCTCGTCGAGGAACAACGTGCCGCCATCGGCTTCGAGAAACTTGCCGGTGCGCTTTTCGGAGGCGCCGGTGAAGGATCCCTTCTCATGGCCGAACAGAATGCTCTCGACCAGGTTCTCCGGGATCGCACCGCAATTGACGGTGACGAAAGGCTTTGATTTGCGGACGCTTTCGCCCTGGATGGCGCGGGCGATCAGTTCCTTGCCGACCCCCGATTCGCCTTCGATGAGGACGGGGATGGAGGAATTGGCGGCCCGCCGGCCAAGCTCGATGACCCGCTTCATGGCCTCGCTGCCGGCGATGAGGTCGGCGAAGCCGAGCTCGCCGGAGGCGGTGGCCTTCATGCGGGTGATCTCGCCGGCGAGTGCCTCGATCCGAAGCGCGTTCTTGATGGAGACCTCGAGCCGCTCGGGGCTTACCGGCTTCACCACGAAGTCGACGGCGCCTGCGCGCATGGCCGAGATGGCGGCATCGATGCTGCCATGAGCGGTCTGCACGATCACGGGCGGCTTGCGCGGCAAGGACCGCATGGCCGACAGCACCGCCATGCCGTCCGTGCTGGGCATGACGAGGTCGAGCAGGATGAGACAGATGTCGCCGGCACTATCAGCCTTCAGCGTGGCAAGGGCGCTATCGCCACTGTCGGCGGTCTCGACGTGGTAGCCGAACCGCTTGATGGTCTCTTCGAGAATACGACGTTGTGTAGGGTCGTCATCGACGACCAGAACGCGCTTGGGCATGACGCTGGACTCACTCGTTACGCAAATACTAACGAAACAGAGGCGCCGCTTGCGGCGAATACTGGGCCTCAGCGAACCCCTGTTGTGCCAAAACTGTGCAGTGGAACGGTAAACATCTTCTTTATCGAAGTTCGATTTTGGTGAAGTTATTACCGGCGCCTTTCGTGAAATGGCCGGAGAAGCGTTAGTTTGGGCCTTGCAGGCGGAAGCCGGCCTTCCCACACTAGGCGTCGGTCACCGCTAACGAGGATCTTTCATTTGATGTTGCCCTCCCTGAACTTTTGGCTTCCGAAACCCCTTAACGCCGCGACTCACGCGGCCAAGAGCAAGGCCAAGCACGCCGGCCCAGCACTCGGCCCGCTGCCGGAGTGGAATCTCGGAGACCTTTACGACGCTCCCGAATCACCGGCGCTCAAGAAGGATCTGACGACGGCCGAACAGGCGGCCGAGGCGATGCACGAGCGCTATGCCGGCAAGCTCGCCGGTCTGCTCGCGGGTGGGGAGGGCGGGCCTGCGCTGGCGCAGGCGCTCCGTGAGTTCGAGGCGCTGAACGACGTGCTCGGCCGCATCGTCTCCTATGCGAGCCTGCTCTATTCGGCCGACACGGCCGATCCCAGGCGTCAGAAGTTCTACGGCGACATCCAGGAGAAGATCACTGCCATCTCGTCGAAGCTTCTGTTCTTTCCGCTCGAGCTCAACCGGCTCGATGACGCCGCGCTCGAAAAGGCGATGGCCAGCACGGAACTCGGCCACTACCGGCCGTGGCTCGAGGACTTACGCAAAGAGAAGCCCTATCAGCTCGAGGACAGGCTGGAGCAGCTGTTCCACGAGAAGGCGGTGACGGCACGGGGCGCCTGGGACCGCCTGTTCAACGAGACCATGACGTCGCTCCGCTTCAAGATCGGGGACGAGAAGCTCAGCCTCGAGCCGACGCTTAACCGGTTGCTCGATCCGGACGAGAAGAAGCGCAGAGCCGCCGCGGAAGCCTTGGCCAAGGTGTTCAAGGAGAACGTGCGGCTCTTCACGCTCATCACCAACACGCTTGCCAAGGACAAGGAGATCTCCGACCGCTGGCGCGGCTTCGAGGATGTCGCCGACTCGCGGCATCTCGCCAACCGGGTCGAGCGGGACGTGGTCGACGCGCTGGTGGCGGCGGTGCGCGACGCCTATCCGCGGCTGTCGCACCGCTACTACGCCATGAAGGCCAAGTGGCTCGGCAAGAAGAAGCTCATGTACTGGGACCGCAATGCGCCGTTACCGGAAGAGCCGAAGCAGGTGATCGGCTGGGACGATGCGCGCGATACCGTCCTGACGGCCTACGGCAATTTCTCACCGCGCATGGCGGACATCGCCGGACGCTTCTTCGCCGAGGGCTGGATCGATGCGCCGGTCCGGGAAGGGAAGAGTCAAGGCGCCTTCTCCCATCCCACGGTGCCGAGCGCGCACCCCTATATCCTGCTCAACTATCAGGGCAAGCCGCGAGACGTGATGACGCTCGCGCATGAGCTCGGGCACGGTGTGCATCAGGTGCTCGCCAACAAGCAGGGCCCGCTGATGGCGCCGACGCCGCTGACGCTTGCCGAGACGGCGAGCGTGTTCGGCGAGATGCTGACCTTCCGCAAATTGCTCGACCAGGCGCCGTCCAAGCGGGAGCGGAAAGCTCTGCTCGCCGCCAAGGTGGAGGACATGCTCAACACCGTGGTGCGCCAGATCGCGTTCTACACGTTCGAGCGCAACGTGCATCTCGAACGGCGCCAGGGCGAGCTCACGAGCGATCGGCTCGGCGAGATCTGGCTCGACGTGCAGCGCGAGAGCTTGGGTCCCGCGATCGAGCTGAGGCCCGAATACGAGACGTTTTGGAGCTACATCCCGCACTTCATCCACGCGCCGTTCTACGTCTATGCGTATGCGTTCGGCGATTGCTTGGTGAACTCGCTCTATGCCGTCTACGAGAAGGCGGAGCAGGGCTTCGCCGAGCGCTATCTCGACATGCTCGCGGCCGGCGGCACCAAGCACCACAAGGAACTTCTGAAGCCGTTCGGGCTTGATGCATCGGAGCCGCATTTCTGGTCCATGGGTCTCAAGGTGATCGAAGGCTTGATCGACGAGCTGGAGGCCATGGACGAGAGCAAATCAGCCAAGGCCTGAGCCATGGAGCAAGTGTCGCTGGTCCCGATTCTCGTCTGGGTCGCGGCTCTTGTATGTTGGGGCCTCTCCGTGTGGCGGGCGCCGCGCCCGATCATGCAGGCCTATGTGCTCGACCGGCTGCTGCGCTACCTGTTCATCTTCCCGCTCGGGATTCAGGGCCTGTGGGCCTTCGCCGGCCATGTGTTCTTTCCCGAGCAGGCGGCAGAGGCGATCGGCTGGGAGCCGAGCCCGTTCCAGTTCGAAGTGGGCTACGCCAGCCTCGGGCTCGGGCTCGCCAGCCTCTACGCGGCCTTCACGACCTTCTATGCGCGCGTTGCCGTGGCCATCGCCGCGTCGTGCTTTCTCGTGGGCGCCGGCATCGGGCATGTGCATGACATCGTGGCCTACGGCAACCTGACGGCGGGCAATGCCGGCCCGATTCTGGTCACCGACTTCCTCACGCCCATGGCGGTGCTGGCGCTGCTCCTCGTGGCGGCGCGGCGGCCGCGGCCGAAATCGCCCGACACGCTGGCTCTCGAAGCCGAGCTCGAGGTCGCGCGCCGCGCCATGCGCTCCTACAAGGATGCGCTCGGCAAGTTCGTCAAAGAGTGAGCTTCAGCCCTCAGTGGCGGGCGAACACCTCGACCGCGCCGTCTTTCTTCACGAGCAGCACGTCGTAAGGCTCTTTCTCACCGCCTGGCTGCTCCATGCCCGGGGAGCCGATCGGCATGTTGGGCACGGTGAGGCCGACTGCGTCGGGATGCTCCGCCACCAGCCGCTTGATGTCGCTCGCCGGCACGTGGCCTTCGATGACATAGCCGTCGATCTTGGCGGTATGGCAGGACGCGAGGTTTTCGCCGATGCCGGCCTGGCGCTTGATTTCCTCGAGCGTCGAGGGTGCCGCATCGTTGACCGTCACGGCGAAGCCGTTCGCCTCCAGATGCTTCACCCATTTCCCGCAGCAGCCGCAGGTGGGCGATCGCCACACTTCGATGGACGGTTGATCGCCGGTCGCGGCGAAGGCGGGCAAGGTCGTCAGAAGTGCGAGACAGAACGCGAGAACGGTTCGCAAAACCATGCGGATCTCCAGGTTTTGAATAGTCGGCAGGAGTCTATTCGATCCTGGCGATGTCGGCGACCACCGGCCGGTGATCGGACCCGAGATAAGGGCCGATGGTGAGGCCGAGCGAGGCGAAGTGGCGCGAGGCGAACACGTTGTCGATGGGCACGAATGGAAGAAGGCGCATGTCCCGCATCCGCATGGGCCAGGTGGGACAGAACGAGTTGAAGCGGTGAAGCGCCGTCACCGCGCTGAAGGTCTTCAGCTTGACCGTCCACGGCGTCATGTTGAAATCGCCGGCAAGGATGAGCGGTCCCTTCCGTTCGCGCACGAACTGGGCGAGCGCTCTGATGTCGCCCTGTTGGAGGTCCGGGTAGAACGGCCGCGCGAGATGCACACCGGCAAGCTCGAACTCCTTGCCATTTACGTCGAGTTTGACCCAGCGAATGATCAGCGACATCCACTGCGGCTGGCCGGCGCGGTCGATGCGGCCGTCGGCGAGGATCGGATATTTGGACAGGATGACGAGGCCGTTCTCGCCGACGCGATACGGGTAATGCTTTCCGAGCGCGGCGAGCAGGCCTTCGTGAATGTCCCGCACCTCTTGGAGCACGACGGCGTCGGCGTCCGTCTCGAACAAGAATTTGGTGATGGCTTGGGTATGCTCGTTCCCGCCCCAGAGATTGAAGGTGGCGACACGCAGGAAGCGTGCGGTGCCCGCCGGCGCCGCGGGGGCGCGTCCGGTCACCCCGGTGATGAACAGAGCCGAGCAGACCGCGAGGAGGATGGCGGCAGGGAGGATGAGGCTCGGGACGCGGGTGGCGAAGGCGAGCGCCAGCAGAATCAGCGCTCCAGCGGTAAGGAACGGTACGCCGTCGTTGACGATGTCGAAGGGGGGATACCAGTTGGCGAGCACGCCGAGCGCGGCCAGCGCGGCGCCGAAAATCAGACCCGCTGCGACAATGACTCTCAGGGCTTTCGACATGGAATAGGCGGGTCTTTGACAGCAAATACGGCAAAGGATGGGCGGGAGCGGCGTACCCTCCCTATATGGTGAAGGACTTACCCCTGCGTGAAAGCCCTGCGTCACCCATGAACGACGGCGCGTCAGACAGCGAGAAGAACAGGTTTAGCGCCCGTGCCATGCGCTATGGCCGGGTCGGCGTCAATGTCGGCGGTGTCGCGGCACGCATGGCGGGGCGGCGCCTGTTCGGCCTCGATCCCGAACGCGACAAAGATGCCGCGGCGCTTGCCGCCGCGCTTGGCGGGCTGAAAGGCCCGATCATGAAGGTGGCGCAGCTTCTCGCCACCATCCCCGAGGCGCTGCCGGCCGAATACGCCGCCGAGCTCGGTCAGCTGCAAAGCCAGGCGCCCCCCATGGGCCGGTCGTTCGTGCGCCGGCGCATGGCGGCGGAGCTTGGTCCCGATTGGGAAGCGAAGTTCGGCACGTTCGATCACGAGGCTGCGGCGTCCGCCTCTCTCGGCCAAGTGCATCGCGCGACCTCCCGTGATGGGCGCAACCTGGCGGTCAAGCTGCAATATCCGGACATGCAGTCGGCGGTCGAAGCCGACCTCGTCCAGCTCGGCGCTCTGTTCTCCATCCATCGCCGCATGCGTCCTGCGGTCGAGACTTCGGAGATGCTGAAAGAGATCTCGGCGCGCCTGCGTGAGGAACTCGACTACGCACTCGAGGCCGCGCATATGCGCCTCTACGGCATGATCTTCGAGACCGATCCCATGATCCGCGTGCCGGAGGTTCTGCCAGAGCTCTCGACGCGGCGTCTCCTCACCATGACCTGGCTCGAGGGGCGACGTCTGCTCGACTACACGGAGCGCCCGCTCGAAGAGCGCAATCAAATCGCCCGCGCCATGTTCCGCGCCTGGTGGTATCCGTTCAGCCAGTACGGGGTGATCCACGGCGATCCCCATCTCGGCAATTACACCGTGTTCGAGGACGCGGACGGCCAGGCGGCGGGCATCAACCTGCTCGACTATGGCTGCATGCGCACCTTCGCGCCGAAATTCATCCAGGGCGTGATCGATCTCTATCACGGGCTTCTGAACAACGACCGGGCGCTCGTCGTGCATGCCTATGAGACCTGGGGCTTCGGCGGGCTCTCCAACGAGCTGATCGACATCCTCAATATCTGGGCGAACTTCATCTATGGCCCCATGCTCGAAGACCGCGTGCGCACCATCGCCGAGCATACGCGGCCGGGCGCCTATGGACGCCAGGAGGCCTTCAAGGTGCATGAGGGCTTGCGCGACAAGGGGCCGGTGACGGTGCCGCGCGAGTTCGTGTTCATGGATCGGGCCGCGATCGGGCTCGGCGGCGTATTCCTGCATCTCGACGCCGAGCTCAACTATCACCGCCTGTTCAACGAGGCCATCGCCGGCGCCGATCTGGCCGACGTAACCCGGCGCCAACACGACGCTTTTGTTAAAGCCGGCGTACCGTTACCGGAAGGATCGGCCGAACAAGGGTTGTGATCGAAGCCCACTTCGCCGAGGATTCGAAAATCTCGCGAATCTATCGAGAGGAGGGGCTGACGATGGATTGGCTGATCAACGATGCGTTGCCGGTGCTGGCGCGGATCTTCCTCGTCTGGATCTTTCCCTTCAGCACGCTCGACAAGATCATCAACTGGGACAACGCGGTAAAGCAGGCGTCTTCGGGCTGGCTACCGGGTGGGGCCGCTCTCCTGTTCCCGGCTATGGCTGTCGAAGTGCTCACGCCGCCGATGATCGTGTTCGACTGCTATGCCGGGATCGCGGCGTTCATTCTGGCGGGTTATTGCGCCGTCACGGCACTCCTCTACCACAATTTCTGGGCCTATCCGCGCTTCTGGTCGCCCGCGAGCGAGGGCTATCCGCATATCTGGGACTTCTTCAAGAACTTCGGGCTCGTCGGCGGGTTGATCTACGTGATGTATGCGGCCGGCTTCATCCAGACGGTCGGGGGCGACATCGAGAAGGCGGCTGCACTGACGCAGCCGGTTGTCGCGATGATAGGCGGTCAATGAGCGTGAACCCCGAGCATCCGAAGATTCCCTATTGGCATTTGTGGACGGATGACCAGGGGGTTACGCATCAGACGCGCTGCGAGCTGACCAACTTCGAGATGGGCAGCGTCGGTGGCAAAGCGCAGCCGCAATGGAACGATTCCCCGTTTACGGGCAAGACGACCTTCGTGTTCTGTGTCCTGCCCGTCGGGTGGAATGGCGACTGGCACGAGAACCCGAAGCCGCAATGGATCTCGGTGTTGTCCGGACGGTGGTTCGTCGAGTCCACCGATGGCACCCGGGTGGAGATGGGACCCGGCGATCTTGCGTTCGGCGGAGATCAGAATGCCAAGCCTGACAGGGAGGGGCGGACCGGACATCGCTCCGGCACGATTGGCGATGAGCCGTGTTCGCTCATGACCGTCCGTCTGGACGAGCCACAATGGGTGGGCGCCAAGCCCGGCGCCTTCAAGTGAGGAGCGGCATTGGATGGCGGTCACACAACTCTTGAGAGTCAGCATTACCGTCGCCGACCTCACGAGCACGGCGGCATTCTATCGCGATGCGCTCGGGCTCGACGTCGGGCCCGAGCAGACGCTGGGCGATCCAGCCTGGAACCGCCTGCTCGGCCTTGATGAGGGTACGACGGCGCGCGCTGTCGATGTCTCCATCGGACAGGAGACCCTGAAGCTTGTGGCGTTCGATCCGAGAGGTGCGCCTTACCCGGCGATGCGCGCCTCGAACGACCAATGGTTCGAGCATGTGGCGCTCGTCACCGGCGACATCACCGCGGTGTGGGAGAAGCTGATGGGCGCGTCGCCGGAGGCGATCACCGAAGGCCCGCCAGTGCTCCTGCCGCCCAATACGGGAAGCGTGACCGCCTTCAAGTTCCGCGATCCCGAAGGACACCCGCTCGAGCTGATCTTCTTTCCCGAAGGCGTCGGTGATCCGCTCTGGCATCGAGGAACCAGCCCCGGGATCCGCGGCTATGACCACACGGCGATCTCCGTGATGGATATCGACCGGAGCCTCGCCTTCTATACCGGGCTGCTCGGCTTCCACATTGGCGGGCGGTCGCTGAACCAGGGGCCCGGGCAGGACCATCTCGACGGGCTCATGGGGTGTGAGGTCGACGTGGTGGCGCTGCAACCGGCGGAGGTGAAGACGCCCCATGTGGAGCTTCTGCATTACCGGATGCCGCAGGGGCGCACCGAAAACAGACCCGTGAAGGCCAACGACGTCGCCGCGGCACGCCAGGTCCACGCCGTGGACGATCTCATCGCGCTGGTGAGGCGGCTCGAGGCGGCGGATGCGCCGTTCGTCTCGCCGGGCGTCGTGACGCTCAAGGATGGCGGGAAAGCCGCCGCGGTCCGCGACCCAGACGGGCATATGGTCGTGCTTATCGGGTCGTAGGGGCCTACGGGCCGGCTCACTCAGGCCCTTGGCGGCAATTATTGCGGGATGCGCCGGATTTTGCTATCTCGCGGGGGCGCGCGAAGTCGCAATGAACATAAGGAATCCCCGGGGGTAGTTGGATGCATATCAATCCCAAAGAAGGCCATCCAGACATGGATTACCGTGAGCACCTCGCCACTTACAGTTTGTTCTGTAAGATGACGCTGTGGACGGTGCTCATCGTGGCCGCAATCGTGGCGGCCATGGGTTGGTTCCTGACGTAAGCTTGCGCTCTCGGTAGACTTCTCCCTAGCTCGCTCAAGCGAGCGACAACCCACGCAGGCAATTGGCCGCGTCCCGGCCAAAGAGTCAGCTGACGGAGCCACGATGATTGCGATTGGCGTGCCCGCCGAAGGCAAGGACGAGCCGCGGGTCGGGATCACTCCCGAAACGGTGAAGAAGCTCGTCAAGGCCGGGGCCAAGGTCACCGTGCGCTCGGGCGCCGGCTTGCGGTCCCATTTCTCCGATCAGGAATACACGGACGCCGGTGCCACGATCGCCAAGAGCGACGCGGACGCGGTTGCGGACGCCGATGTCGTGTTCACCGTGCGCCGCCCGGAGCTCAGCCTCGCCAAGGCGATGAAGAAGGGCGCGGCGCTGATCGGCATGCTCGATCCTTTCTCCGACGCGGAAGGTCTCGACGCGCTCGCCAAGACCGGTGTCTCGCTGTTCGCCATGGAGCTCATGCCGCGCATCACCCGCGCACAGAGCATGGATGTTCTGTCGTCGCAGTCGAACCTCGCCGGCTACAAGGCCGTGGTCGACGCCGCCGCGGCGTTCGAGCGGGCGCTGCCGATGATGATGACGGCGGCCGGCACGGTCCCTGCCGCACGCATTTTCATCATGGGCGTGGGCGTCGCCGGACTTCAGGCGATTGCTACGGCACGCCGGCTCGGCGCCATCGTCACGGCGACCGACGTCCGCCCCGCCGTCAAGGAGCAGGTGGCCTCGCTCGGTGCCAAGTTCATCGCCGTGGAGGACGAGGAGTTCAAGCAGGCGGAGACGGCCGGCGGCTACGCCAAGGAAATGTCCGACGAATACAAGAAAAAGCAGGCGGCGCTCGTCGCTGAGCACGTCAAGAACCAGGACATCGTCATCACCACGGCGCTGATCCCCGGGCGCCCCGCGCCGAAACTCATCTCCAAGGAGATGATCGAGGGCATGCGCCCCGGCTCCATCATCATTGATCTCGCCGCCGAGCGCGGCGGCAATACCGCGCTCACCAAACCCGGCGAAATCGCCGAACACAAAGGCGTGCGCATTTTCGGGCTGCTCAATCTGCCGGGTCAGGTGCCGGTCAATGCGTCGAGCCTTTATGCGCGCAACTTGCAGGCCTTCATCGAGCCCTTCATCGATAAGGAAACGAAGGCGCTCGCTATCAATTGGGACGATGAGCTCGCCAAGGGCACGGGAATCGCCCGCGACGGCGCGATCGTCAACGCGATGGTCGCCGAACGTCTCGGCGGCAAGGGCGCCGGGGCCGCAAAAGGCGATCCCAAGCCCGCACGGGCCGCGCGGGCGCCCACCAAGACCGGGCCGGCAAAACGGGCGGCCAACGGCACGAAAGCTCCGGCGAAGAAGAACGGCGCCAAGCCCAGGGGAGGCAAGACCACATGACCAGACGGACATTGCGTGTTGGGCTCCTCCTTCTCGCGCTGGCCATGCTGGTCGACGCGGTGTGGGCCGGAGGCGCCTATGCTGCCGAGGCGGCCGCGCCCGAAGGCGGGCACGACTTCATCTCGCAATTCTCGATCTTCGTGCTCGCCGTTTTCGTCGGCTATTACGTGGTGTGGAGCGTGACGCCGGCGCTGCATACGCCGCTGATGTCGGTGACCAACGCCATCTCCTCGGTGATCGTGGTCGGCGCGCTGCTTGCCGTCTCGGTCGAAGCGGCCGACGCGGTCGCCTCGTCCGGCCATATCGTTGCCAAGCTGCTTGGCCTCGCCGCCTTGATCCTGGCGAGCGTCAACATCTTCGGCGGCTTCCTCGTCACCCAACGCATGCTCGCCATGTACCGGCGCAAGGATCGCTGAGATGTCGGCTGGTCTCGGCTCGCTGCTTTACCTCGCCGCTGGCGTCCTGTTCATCCTGGCGCTGCGCGGACTGTCCTCCCCCGAGACCTCGCGTCGCGGCAACTATATGGGCATGGTCGGCATGGCCATCGCGGTCGCCACCACGCTTGCCGTGGCGCGCCCCGAGACGCCGCTCTCCTGGGTGTTGATCGTCGGCGGTATCGCCATCGGCGGCAGCATCGGCGCCTTCATCGCCCGGCGCATCGCCATGACGGCGATGCCGGAGCTTGTCGCCGCGTTCCACTCGCTAGTCGGTCTTGCGGCGGTGCTCGTGGCGGCCGCGGCGTTCTACGCGCCGGAAGCGTTCGGCATCGGCGTGCCGGGCGACATCCGGGTCCAGAGCCTGATCGAGATGTCACTCGGTGTGGCCATCGGCGCCATCACCTTCACCGGGTCGATCATCGCGTTCTTGAAGCTCTCGGGCCGCATGTCAGGCAAACCGATCATGTTGCCCGCGCGTCATCTCATCAACATCGCGCTAGCAATCGCGCTGGTCGCCTGCATCGTCATGTTCTGCCAGGAGCAGACGCCCGTCTATTTCTGGGTGATCGCAGGCCTGTCGCTTGTGCTCGGCGTGCTCATCATCATTCCCATCGGCGGCGCCGACATGCCGGTCGTCATCTCGATGCTGAACTCGTATTCGGGCTGGGCGGCCGCCGGTATCGGCTTCACGCTCGGCAACACGGCGCTGATTGTCACCGGCGCATTGGTCGGCTCGTCGGGCGCGATCCTGTCCTACATCATGTGCAAGGGCATGAACCGGTCCTTCATCAGCGTCATCCTTGGCGGGTTCGGCGGCGAGGTGGCGGGTCCCGCCGGCGGCGCCGAGCAGAGGCCGGTCAAGCTCGGCTCGGCCGAGGACGCAGCCTTCCTCATGAAGAACGCCGGCCGCGTCATCATTGTGCCGGGGTACGGCATGGCGGTGGCGCAGGCGCAGCATGCGTTGCGCGAAATGGCCGATGGTCTGAAAGAGGCGGGCGTCGAGGTGAAATACGCCATCCACCCGGTGGCCGGACGCATGCCGGGTCATATGAACGTGCTGCTCGCGGAAGCGAACGTGCCTTACGATGAGGTGTTCGAGCTCGATGACATCAACAGCGAGTTTCCGCAGACCGACGTGGTCTACGTGATCGGCGCCAACGACGTGGTGAATCCGGCGGCCGAGGACGATCCGTCCTCGCCGATCTACGGCATGCCGGTGCTCGAGGTGTGGAAGGCGGGGACGGTCTTGTTCAACAAGCGGTCGCTGGCATCAGGCTATGCCGGCATCGACAATTCCGTCTTCTACCGGGACAACACCATGATGGTGCTCGGCGACGCCAAGAAAATGACCGAAGAGATCGGCAAGGCGCTGTAGAGGCCGCAAATGCGCAAGTAAATGTGCGGCTTGGTTAACAATCTCAAAGATAACGAAGAATCGTCAAGATCGGGCTGAGAATCGCCTAACTCCGGCTCAAATCGACCCGTAGAGCCCGAGCCTGCTCATGCTCGCCAGCATGGGGATTGCATTGAAATCCCGCGATGGCGTCCGCATTTAAGCGGAGGTTAGGCTTCATCGGGTTGGGCTTTCCGCTGGAAGATTAGAGAATTTAGCTTGAACGGCAGGTGCCGGTGCCACTTGCAGTAGCAGCGCGCCCGTTCAAGTGCCGTTCATCCCGGTGAAGTAGAGTGATTTCAGGCTGACAACGATAAACAATGAGAGGCGTTGCCTAACCCATGCTGAACCTGTTCCTGTCGCTCGTCGGCATTTTCCTCCTTTTCTGCATCGTTGCGCGGTTGCTGCACCGCTACTTCGTATACATCCCGAATCCGACGCGCGTCGCGCCGAAGGATATCGGCCTTCCGGTTACCGAGGAGGTCGTGTTCAAAGCGGCCGACGGGACGCGGCTGATCGCGTGGTACCGGCCAGCGCAACCGGGCAAGCCGACCCTCCTCTACTTCCAAGGGAACTGCGGCAACGCCGCCGACCGCGCCGGCAAGATCAAGGCGATCGGTGCGGACGGCTATGGCGTGTTCATGCTCAATTACCGCCGCTATGGCGGCTCGGGCGGGCGTCCGACCGAGAAGCGCGTCACGGCGGATGCGGTGAGCGCGTATGACTATCTGCGCGGGCTCGGCGTCGCGCCCCACGACATCGTCGTCTACGGCGAGTCGCTCGGCACCGCCGTTGCCACGCGGCTCTGCTTGCAGCGCGAGGCCAAGGCGCTCGTGCTCGAGGCGCCGTTTACCTCGGTGGTGGATGTCGGACGTCTGATGTGGCCGCTCCTTCCGCTGCAATACATCATGGCCGACCAATACCGCACTATCGATCGCATCGGCGAGGTCACCGTGCCGCTCTTCATCATCCATGGCGGCCGGGACAATGTGATTCCTCTCGATCACGCACGCCGGGTGCTTCATGCGGCCAACGAGCCGAAGACCCTCAGCGTCGTGCCGCGGGCGGGCCACAACGATCTCTTCGAGCAGGGTGCTTGGACCAGAGTGCGCGACTTCCTGACGAGCCTCCAGCCGGAGCCGGTTGTGGTCAGAGAGAAGGCCGTTGCCCGCGCCGGACGTCCCATGGCGGTCGCCGCGGCGGCGGTCGCCAACCGGTAGCCACACGCAACAAAGCCGGGAACGCGGTTCCCGGCTCAAATACCCTAAATCAGGAAAATCAGCGTCTAGCGGCGGCCGCGCGGCTTGGGGCCGATTCCAGCCTCGCGCTGCGCCTTCTTGCGCGCGAGCTTGCGCGCGCGGCGGATGGCCTCGGCTTTCTCGCGGGCACGCTTCTCGGAGGGCTTCTCGTAGTAATTACGGAGCTTCATCTCGCGGAAGATGCCTTCGCGCTGCATTTTCTTCTTCAGCGCCCGAAGGGCCTGATCGACATTGTTATCGCGAACGACGACTTGCACGCGCCTTAGATCTCCAATTGGCCGTCTGTTTTGGGATTGGTACGGGGCCAAAGATGACCCTAGCCAAAACCGGCCTGGGTCCCGCATCCGGGGCTGATCTAGCAAAAGCGCCGCCGATTGTCCAGACCGGGCGTGAGAGCTCAATTCGAGGTCTTGGGGAAGAGCCTAGTCACATGGCCCATCTTGCGGCCGGGCCGGGCTTCGGCCTTGCCATAGAGATGGACCGCGGTGCCGGGCTGCGCGGCGAGCGCCGGCCAGTTATCCACATCCGCGCCGATCAGATTGGTCATCACCGCATTGCTGTGGCGGGCGATGTCGCCAAGCGGCCAGCCGCAAATCGCCCGCATATGGTTCTCGAACTGGCTAACGAGGCAGGCGTCGATGGTCCAGTGCCCAGAATTATGCACCCGGGGCGCGGATTCGTTGACGATCAGGTGCGGCGTCTCGCCTTCGCGCTCGAACATCTCCACGCAGAGCACGCCGACATGCTGAAGCGCGGCGGCAATGGCGCCGGCAATCTTTCGCGCCTCGAACTCAATCGCGCCGGAGATGCGGGCCGGCACGCGGCTCGTGGCGAGGATGCCGTCCTGGTGGACGTTCTCGATCGCGTCGTAGAACCGCATCTCGCCGTCTTGCCCTCGCACGACAACGATCGAGACTTCGCGCTCGAACCGGACCACGCCTTCGAGTACACACGGCACCTCGCCGATCGTCTCCCAGGCGGTGCCGGCCTCGCACATAGTATGGATCATGACCTGGCCCTTGCCGTCATAGCCGAAGCGGCGGGTCTTGAGCAGAGCAGGGGTCTTGATGCGCGCGAGCCCTTCCTTGAGGTCGCCGAGGCTGTCGATCCCGGCGTATGGCGCGACCGCAATGCCGAGAGCGCCGACGAAGTCCTTTTCGGCAAGCCGGTCCTGGGCCACGGCGAAGGATTTCGGACCCGGAAAGACGGCGGTTTCGTTGCCGGCGATTTCCAGCGCGCGCGCGGGCACGTTCTCGAACTCGCAGGTGACCACGCCGACGCTCCGGGCGAACTCGGCAAGCGCCGCCTCGTCGTCATAGGCGGCGACGGTGTGCGCCATGGCGACATCGAAGGCCGGCGCGTTTGCCTCGTCACTGTAGATGTGTGTCTTCAGACCCAGCCGGCTTGCCGCGACGCTCAGTATGCGCCCGAGCTGGCCGCCGCCGAGAATACCGATCGTGCTGCCAGGGGGCAGCGTCCGCTCAGGCATTATCTTCTACGGCCTCGGACACGGACGCGGTCTGGGTCGCGCGCCAGGCGGCGAGCCGCACGGCGAGACTCGCATCCGCGAGCGCCAGGATACCGGCGGCGAGCAGGCCGGCATTGGTGGCGCCGGCCGGACCGATGGCGAGCGTGCCGACCGGCACGCCGGCCGGCATCTGCGCGATGGACAGGAGACTGTCGAGCCCTTTCAGGGTGCGGCTTTCGACCGGCACGCCGAGCACGGGAAGCTCCGTCATGGAGGCGGTCATGCCGGGAAGATGGGCCGCGCCGCCGGCGCCGGCGATGATGATCTTTAGGCCGCGATCGCGGGCGGTCGAGGCATAGTCGTAGAGGCGCTTCGGCGTACGGTGGGCGGAGACGACCTTCGTCTCGTACGGCACTCTCAGCGCGTCGAGCACTTCGGCGGCTGCTTTCAGGGTCGGCCAATCCGAGCGGCTTCCCATGATGATGCCGACGGCAGGTTTCGCATCGCTCATGCTTTCGCTCATGGGAAGGTTCGGGCCTGAGGGCCCGCTCGCGGAAAGCGCGCGATTATAGGGACGCGCCCTTGCTTGGCAAGGCGCGACTGGCGCTTATCCCGCTTGCGGCCGGCGCCGAATCCTTGTGCCCTTGGACCCGTCAGTTCTCGAGAAGGGGAACCAGATGTCCCAGGACCCGCCTGACGCCCCATCCAGCAACATGTTGATGCGGCTCTATCTCTTGTTGTTCGTCTTTCTGGTCGTGCCGATTGCCCTCAGCTACGGGCTCGCGCCCGCAACGACGCTGCCCCAGGCCCTCGACATCACCGTCTCCGGGACCGACCTGACCCATATCTTCCGGGCTTTGATGTGCCTCTATCTCGGCGCCGCCGCGTTCTGGGCCATCGCTGCGTTCAATCCGGCCTGGCAGCGCACCGCGGTGATCTGGGCGATCTTCTTTGCATTTTCGCTCGCGGCCGGTCGGTTGATCAGCCTCGTGGTCGACGGACGGCCGAGCCTGCTCCTCATCGTCTACCTGTGCTTGGAGATCTTCGGCGGCTTGCTCGGTCTGGTCGTACTTGCGGCGGTGGACCGGAGGCTCAGGCGATGATGTCGGGGAGAAGCTGATCCTCGATTCGGGAAATCTCGTCCTTCAGGAAAAGCTTCTTCTTTTTGAGGCGCTTGAGCTGGAGCGCATCGGCACGACCCGACTCCTCCAGCGCGTTGATGGCGCTGTCCAGGTCGCGATGCTCCTGCTTGAGCCTCGCTAGCATCGCCCGAAGCTCGCGAATTTCCTCGCTTTCCATCGGGCGCTCCCGCTCCTTTATCCCTCGGGACAGTGAATTATCGTGGCGAAGCCAAAGCGGCGCAAGGGCTTGCCCTCTAAACCGCACAGAAGATCGGGGCCGGTGGAAACATGCGCGGCGATGCCGCAGGCGAGCGGCAGGCATTAGACAAGTCGTCGCCAGTTTGTCAAAATGAGTGCCCGACAATAGACATTGGAGGTCCGATATGGCGCTAGACGCACACCTCGTGGAATTGTCTGAGAGGCACCGCGCCTTGGATCGCAAGATCGAAGAAGAGCAGGGAAGGCCGACGGCCGACGACCTCAAGATCGCGGAATGGAAGCGTCAAAAACTGCGTCTGAAGGATGAGATGGAGCGGCTCAAGCACGAACCGCATCACTAGGCTGCCCGCGGTCTCGTAGGCCGGGTATTTAGGGAAATTGTTTTGGGCGCCTGGTAGCGTCGGGCGCGAAGGAAGCCGTTTATGGCCGCGAATGAGAGGTCTGAAAGCCTCTCCGCGGCCATTATCTTATGGCTCTATCTTATGGCTCTTTCGAATCGCATGAGGGGATACTGCGCCATGCATCGTTGGGCACGGGTGAAGATATCGGCGATGGTGCTGTTGGCGGTTGGGCTCTCGTCCCCCGCCATGGCCGTCGAGAAGGACCTGACCGACAAGGGCAGGGTGCTCGTCCAGAAGAACTGCTCGCGCTGTCATGCCACCGGGACGGAAGGGGTCAGTCCCAATCCGGAAGCGCCGCCCTTCCGCACCTTATCCAGCAAGTATCCGGTCGAGGATCTCGCCGAGTCGCTCGCCGAAGGCATCGTGTCGGGCCATCCGGAGATGCCGATCTTCGTCTTCAGTCCGCACGAGGTCGACGCCATCATCGACTATTTGCAGTCGATCCAGGAAAAGCCGGACGGAACGGAAGAGACACCAGACGAGACGCCTGACGAATAGGGGGTGCCCTCAAGCGTCGGCGGCGCCTTCCGGCCACATCAACCAGTCGCGGGCCTCGGCGATCTCGTCAGGGGCGAAATGCTCCACTTCGCAGTCGATGAAGGGCGAGACGAGGCTCGACCAGAGATTGTGAGTCTCCGGATTGGCCACCACGGCGATGCGGCTGAAATCCTTGAGATGCCGGAAGCTGAACTTGACGTCGTGCCACAGCGCCGCGGCGTCCATGCCTTCGAAGTCCTCGATCACCTCGAGCACGCGCACCTGGCCGTGACGCGCGATGAAGGCTTCGAGCTTGCGGGCGACCTTGTCGAACTCCTCGGTCGAGATGCGGCCGCTCAGGCTGATCTCCACGGATTGTGCGTTGTCGTGTTCCTTGTAGGAGAGCATGGAGGATTGGCAGGGCCGGGTGCGATTCGCTTGATGCGAGGTTGTGCACATCTTAGCCTTCGAGACAAAGGCCTGCCTAGCGCCCGCGCGCGGCCATGCCGCAGGCTTCGCGACCTGGCGCTTAGTCTTTGGGGGATTTTCGTTTTTCGCGATCGCCCGCCGCCGGACTCCCGGTTCACGGGAAATTAAGCTTAACGGGGCCGTATACGGGCGTAAGACACGCTGTTGCCGCCTTTTCCCCGCCTAATGACCGGGGAAAACGGGGAGAGTTGCGATTAAGAAGCTGATCTCTTTTCTCGCGGTCATCTGCGCCATTGCCGTGGGCGCCGTGTGGATGGTCCTCAGTCCGGCGCAGGTCGTACACCCGACAGATGACGAGCCGGCAAAGCGTGCGCTCGCCTATGAGCAGGCGATCGCTCAGGCACGCCAGGACGAGGCCGCAAAAGCCAAGGCCGCAAAGAAGGCGGACATTCCGCCGTTCGAGACGGTGACGAGCGAGCCGCAGGCGGATACCGCAACCGCGGATAGCGGCGCCGACCAAAACGCAGTCCAGGACCTTCCCCCCGACGAGGAGACTCCGGGGTCTCAAGACTTGGCGTCACTGCCCGACGAGAGCGCGGATGCGCAAGACGGTGCGGACGGCAGCCAGTCTTCACAAGATATGGCGGCGCTCCCCCCGAATGGACGGGAGGCCGCACCCTATGACGGCGTGCCGCCGCTGCCGGGCGAAGAGGGCGCCGCGTCCGATCAGTACGGGACGGACGGCGCCGAACAATGGGGCGACGAGCGCGACAGGCCGAACGCCTATGGGCCGCCGCCGGTCTATGGCGGCCCGCACCACGGGACCTTCCGCCGTCCACCCACGGCCACGGCCGATCCTTACGGCGATCAAGCCCCTTATGGCGAGCAAAGGCCTTACGGCGATCAGAATGCTTACGGCGATCAAGGCGATCCCTACGGGACGCCCCAGGCCGGCCAGGGCAATGGTCAAAACCCGCCTCAATATGCCGACCAGAACGGCGAAGAATGGGTCGATGTGATGGTCTCCGGCGCGCCGATGCGTGCGGCCGCCTCGGACGATGCGCCGATGCTGTTCGCCTTTCCCTATGGCCGCAATCTGAAGGTGGTGTCGCGCTATGAGGGCTGGGTCGAGGTGGCCGACCCGAAAAGCGGTGCGACCGGCTGGATGCAGGCGGGCGTGTTGGCGCCGTCACGGGCGAACAACAATCCCTATGGGCAGAACGAGGCCTATTACGACGACGCGCAGCGCCGTGGCCGTCGCGGCGGCTGGCTCCAGCGCAACGCGGACGAGTTCTCCAACATGCTGAACCGGGCGTTTGGCGGCGGCGGCGGTTATTGATCGGCGTTTCCGCGCCTCAGAGCTTTCGTTTCACCCCAATCGACACGACGAGCAACACACACGGCGCATCGCTCGGGTTGGCCCAGGCATGGCGCGAGCCGGTCTGGATGAGCGTATCGCCGGCCTTGAGCGGCGTTGTCTCGCCGCTGTCGAGCTTCAGAACGCATTCTCCGCTGACGACATAGAGCAGATCGATCGTGTCGGTCGCGTGCCAGCCCGGATGCTTGGGGTCCATGACGTCCATGAGGCCCGGGAGAAGCTTCTCCGTCTCGGCTAGAGCCTGCGCCTTGTCGAGCCCGGCGGGTTGCGCCGTGCCGTCAGGCGGCAGCGTGATCAGCTCGAAGCGGTAGCCGCCATCCGGCGGGAACCAGGTGCGGAACGGCGGCTCGGTGCCGTCGTCCGGGAGGGTGGGCATGCTGTCCGCGCCCCAGACGCTGTAGAAGAAGGCGCCCGGCATCAGCGGACTCTCGACCGGTGCCACTTCGACATCGCTGACGATGACGGACTTGCCGTCCGCGCTCTGACCCGTCGCCACGCGGCGCACGGGCGATCCCTCGCCGGTCATGCTCATCATATCCCCGGGTTCTCCTTCGCATTATCGTGCGCACAATTGCGAATTCGAGCGCACAATTCCGTGCTTCCCGCGCAGAGATTAGCGCCACATTCCGGGCAAGGAACCGAATCCCGTGCCATCGGCTACCGTGCCGGCACAGGCTTGATGTGCCACAGGCTCGGCCAGTTGCGATGTCCGACTTCTTGAGCCGCGATCGGTGTGGGGCGAGACCTCGCTCAAGACTAAAGCCCTGAGGAACGATGACAAGACCGGGCGCCCGGGTCGACCAACCGACTTGAGGAACCAATCACCGCGGGTGTAGGTTAACCTTTGGACGGAGGGCCACCGATGAGGACATCGGTATGGCTCGGATTCTGCCGCCCCTCTGGCTTTTTGGCGCCGTCCTCTACACCGCCGGGACCCTTCTCTTCGTCCAGACGTACCAGACTCGGACAGAGCCGGGCCCGGTCACCATCCCCATCAACGAGACCGTGAAGGCGAAACACCCCGCGCCGGCAAAGTCGGTTGAAACGCCCTCCGCTCTTCCAGAACCCGCAACAGCGAAGTCCGACCTCCCGCCCTTGCCGCGGCCGGACATCGCGCGACTGCGGCTCGGTCAATGGGTGCAGGTGGGCCGCTACACCGCCGTCCTTCGCGCCTTCCCGGGACGTCCCGGCCACGTGCTGGGCGGCTATCCCGTCGGCGAGCCGTTCCGGGTGGTTACGCTGGAAGGCGATTACGCGCGCGTCCAGGATCTTGCCAGCGGGCAGTTCGGCTGGATGCAGAAAACCGATCTCACCCCTTATTCGGACGGCTACAGGCCGCAGCCCACGCTGGTCGCCACGCAAGTGGCGGCGCCCCCGGCCGCTATGCCGGTACACGTCGCGGAACCGAAAGTCGCGGCGGCCGAGCCGGCGAGGCCTTTGCCTGTGTCGCAACGCCAACCCTACGCGCTTGGGCCGGCGCCGGACGCCGAGCCGCAAGAGACCGGCAGGGCGGATGCGCGCCAGCCGGTGCGTGTCGCACTCGACGACAGTCTGGGGTCGATCATGCAGCGCGCATTTGGCGGCGCCCGCTAACGCCGGCGCGATTTCCGTGACGGCTTGAGTTTGCTCGCGCAGGCGATGCGGTGCGCCGCGCGCGCCCATTCGACGAGCTCGTCGGGCTCCTCCAAGAGCCGCGGCGGCACCTCCCAATAGGACATGGCGACGGGCGCCCGACCGGCCGGGCGATAGGTGAACGGGCCCATGCCTTCGGCCGCGAACGCCTGGGCCGTCGTCTCGTCGGCTTTCAGATAAAGCACGTCGTTCGCCAGGATCGCGAACATCACCCCATCGGCATAGATGCCGGCGCCAGAGAACATGTTGCGGATGGTGACCGGTCCGAAGCCGGCCAGCTGGTCTCTGATGAAGTCTTTGAAGCCTTCACTCGCGGGCATGAGGCCAAGGCACTAGGCAGGCGGCGGGGCACTCTCCGGGAGGCGCTCTTCCTTCTCCGCGTGAGCGGCCGGTTTGTCATGACCGTTACCGCCGTGCCCATGACCCGCATGCGCGGTGTTGCCATTGCCGTTGGTCTTGGCCGCCGGTCCGGGCTGGCCGTTGCCCTTCGGCTTGCCACCGGCGACGCGCAGCTCCCGCTCGACGGCCACGCGGGCCGCCTCGTTCTGGGTGTAAAGCTCCATATGCTCGGCGTCTTCGTCGATCACGGCCGTCAGCGCCGCGTCCGTGTAGCTCTTGGCGAGCGGGTCGGCCTCGATTTTCTTGACGATGCGCCTAAGCGCACGCCATCTCACGGCGAGCTTGGTGGCTTTGCGCGCAACTTCGGCCGCGTAGCGTGCGTAAAACACGATGGGGTTTTCGATCGGCAGGCCGGAGCGGCGGTCCAGCCGGTGCTTGATGCGGAAGATGCCCCATTGCAGGGGATGCAGGTCTTCCACCGGTACGGCGTTCGAGAACCAGAACAGCACCGGCATCAGCGAGCGGATGTTGACGCCGCACGCATGGGCCCGGCGCAGCACGGTCTCCAGATGCTCGTCGGTGTAGAAGATGCTCCAGGCCGTGAGATACGCCTCGCGCCACTCCTCTTTCGTCATCTTGGGGTGGGCGGTGACGACGTGCTCGAGGTCGTATTTGTTCATGTCGGGGTCCATCCAGACCCCCTTCGCGTCGAGCACCTTGTGATCCTCGGAGCCCGGCAGCGGCGTCAGCATGAAGAACTCGAGCATGTCGAGCGGCAGCTCGTGTTTGATGATCTCGAGGTCGTGGCGGATCGACTCCGGCGTGTCGTTCTCGAAGCCGAGAATGTAGCCGGCGAAGGTCATGATGCCGACGCGCTTCCACTCGAGCAGCATCTTGCGATACTCGGTGATCTTGTTCTGGCGCTTCTTGGCGGCGAGCAAGTTGGCGGGGTTGATGTTCTCAAGCCCGATAAACACGCGGGTGACGCCGGCGCGCTTCGATTTCTCGATGAAGTTCGGAATCCGGTGGCACAGCGTGTCGACCTGGATCATGAAGCGGATGTCCAAGCCGTCCTCTTCGCGCAGCTTGATGATGCGGTCGTAGATCGCTTCCCAATCCTTGTTGCGCGCGAAATTGTCGTCGGTGATGAAGAAGCGGTTGACGCCTTGCGCGTAGTTCTTGCGCAGGATGAACTCGACGCTGTCTGGCGTGCGATAGCGCGACTTGCGGCCTTGCACGTTGATGATCGTGCAGAACGAGCACTGGAACGGGCAGCCGCGGCCGGCGTCGAAGCTCGTCACGTTGCCGACGGTGCGCTCGACGAAATCGTGCGGCAGGAAGGGCGGGGAGGGCACGTTGGCGAGGCACGGCAGGTGCTTCATGTGGTTATAGAGCGGTTGCAGCTCGCCACGGGCCGCGTCGCGCACCACGGTATCCATATGCTCCTCGGCTTCGCCGGCGAAGATGGAGATGCCGAGCGCTTGCGCTTCTTTGATCTCGACAGGGACCTCGGGAAGCATCGACAGGCAGCCGGAGACGTGGAACCCGCCGATCATCACCTGAACGCCCGCGGCGCGGAACTGCCGGGCGATATCGACCGCGCGTGGGAATTCGTTCGACTGCACGCCGACGATGCCGACGATGCCCAAACCGCCATTGTCCTTGATGCGGCGGATGAGATCTTTCGTCTTCACGCGCGCGTTCGTCTCGTCGATGGCGAGGACGTCGATGGGGAGATCGGGGCCGAGGATCTGGCGGTCGGCGGCGCCTTGCGCCAGGCTGTAGACGGCGGCGAGCGAGTTCGACGGCATGGTGGAGCGAATCCACTGCACGACGTAGCCATCCCTGTCGTAGTGAGACGGTTTAATCAGGATGAATTGGAATCGCGGCCCGGTCGTCCGTGTTCGCTTCAACATCCCTCAATCCCGTGAGGAGGCCTCGTCCCCGCGTATCATCGCAGGAATTACGCCAAACCTGGCTTGCCGCCTCAGAAATGAACGCGTCCGAAGGCCGCGTCCTTACCCCCTGTTGGCGCCCGAAGAGCCTACCGCTGGCCGGTTTTTTGCGGTGCGCCATAAGACCGTAGGCCCACTGAACCACAGAACGGGGCAACGGTCCAACAAATAGGGGCGCCCAAAAATAGCCCAGAAAACCGCCATCTGCCAAATATGCGAGGGGGCCGGGCCGGTAAACTTGGGCGATGCCGGACTACGACGACCGCGGCTTGCGCGAGAGCCAGAGAGAGCGCCGTTTGCCGGACACGATGTCCCAGGCCACGTTGATCTGCTTCAGCCGGCGTTCGCGCAAACCGCGATCCTCCTCGTCGATCGCGTGGTCAGGGTGCAGGGCGCGGCGGAGCCGCGTGACGGTGATCTTCATCGTGTCCCTGCTGGCTTTAGGATCGACGCCGAGGACATCGAGCGCTTCGCTCATCGTCGCCGGCAGCCAGTCCTCATCCCAAAGCCGGAGGCGGGTTTCGGGAGCGTCTCTCTTCTGGCGAGCCGCGGCTCTCTCGAGCCCGGCATTGGACGCGCGGGAGAACGAGGGAAGTGCGGCCTGCCCACGCTGCGCGAACTCAAGGGCAGGCATCCCGCGCCGCCGGAAAAGAAGTGTGGCGGAGAGAGCGAGAAGGGCGGCGAGCGTCAGGGCAAAGACCATGCCTGCGTCCCGCCACAGCGAGCCCGAGCCGGTGCCGGCGTTCGGCAGCGAGCCGGTCACCTCGCCGCTTCCGGACTCGACCTCGATTTTCAGGGGCTCGTACTTCGCAAGCTCCGTCGCCGTTCGCTCGGCCGGCGCGGCCTTACCGGCGGTCTCCGCTTTGTCGCCCGATGAGGACGGCGCCGCGGCCGGTTTGGGGCCTGGTTCAATCGCGGCGGTCTCAGACGGCGGCGGCACATCCGGCTTCTTGGACGGAATCGCGACCTGTGCGGGCGCGGCTTCAATCCGCTTGAACTTGGCGATCCTCAGGGGGTTGGGGGCGAAGCCGGGCGGGAATCTGATCACCGGGCCTGGACGCGGCGGGTAGGCGGGAGCAGCTTGTCGACCTCCTCCAGGGGCCCCGGCGCCCTCCACCAGCATCGACCTCATGGCGGCGACGACGGATTGCCAACTCGTCCTCACGCCGCCGCAATCGAGATCGAAGCGGTAAATGGACCAGTGCTGGCAGCGGTTGGGGTTGTAAGGGGAGCAGGTGGTCAGCCGCTTCTGCTTCCGATGGCCGTAGATTTGGTAGCCCTGCGCGGCACTGCGCGCGAGCACGACCTTGCCGCCTTCGACATGGCAGGCGAAGGGCATCACCAATTGTTCCTCGGCCGTCGCCGGGCCGGTCAACGCGGCGCCAAGGGCCAAGCCGAAGAGAAGTGTTCTGACTTTTCCGCGCAATCCAAAATCCCCGACCGCGGGCTCCTGAAGACCCACTCTTCGCAAGATCGTGGCGGCCATGTGATGAAACCTGGCCGAAATGTTTCTTGGATCCCGATTCCCGGGCCCGATGCTGCCCGGAAAACCTTTCCCGGAGCTAAAGACTCAAAGGCTCGGCCGTCAGGTCTCGGCCTGTGGGACTTGGGCCTGTGGCACTTGGGCCTCGAAGGCGGCAATGTCCTTGGCCAGGAAGTAGTTGAGCATGGTGCGGATGGTGGCGATCACGGCCAGCTTCCAGATGTCCTCCCAGGTGGGAGCGACGGCCGTGCGCAGGATGTCCGCGGCGAGGGCGAATTCGAGCGCCAGCAGGATCCAGGTGGCGAATTTCAGCCAGATCTCGCGTCCGCGAAGCTCGCTGGCGGTGCCCGTGAAGACGGCCGTGATGACGCCCCACAGCGCCTGGGTGCCGCCGATGATCACGACGACGACGGCGCCCACCTCGATGACGAGCGCGACATAGCTCGCGACAACGTTGAAGAGTTCCTCGAGCGGAATGGCGCCGTCCCCCTTCAGTCTCAGGGGCGGAAGGGTAAGCCGATTCGGGGCAGGCTGGAATTGCCGGGCGCTAAAGCTCGCCGGTGAGGAACTGGGCGCGGCCGAGCCCGAAAGACCAATCCTCGTCCGTGTTCTCGACGATCGACACCATCACGTCGGAGGGCGCGATGCCGCAGGACCGCTCAAGCTCCTCGCACAACAGCCGGTAGAAGACTTCCTTCTGCTTCTTCTTGCGCGGCCGCGAGGTCACGGTCACGACCACCACCTTGTTCGTGCGCGGGATGCCGAGGCCGGTGTCCTCGACGATCATGTGCGCGGCGGGATGCTCGTGCACGATCTGGTAGCGGTCCCGCTCGGGTACCTTGAAAGCTTTGAGCATGGCGCGATGCGCCGCGTCGAGAAGCGTCTTCATCTCCTCGTCGGTGCGGCCTTCGATCAGGTCAAAACGCAGAAGTGGCATGAAATCCTCCCGGAGGTGTGGCTATCGGTCCGCTCATAGATTCGTGAACGGGGGACCTGCTCCCAGCATAGCGGGTGGAGAGTGCCCGCGCCGATCCCCATATGGGGTGTAGAGCGCGTCAACGAACAGAAGGACTCAATCGTGCGACGTTCCCTTCGCTTTGCGCTTCCGCTGCTCGCCGGTCTCGGCGTGATGGCGGTCGCCGCGCCCGCCGCCAAGGCCGATTGGTATTGCGGCCCCGGCTGGTTTCTCTATTACGGCCGCTGCGTCCCGTACGGGTACGGATATGGCGGGCCGGGTGTCTCGCTCTACTGGGGCCCGACCTATCGTCACTACCACCATCATTATTATGGCGGCTGGAACCGGCACTACGGCCATTATCACTATGGCCACTACGGTCATGGTCATGGTCACGGCCACGGCCACGGCCACGGCCATGGGCACGCCCACGCCCACGCCCATCACGGCGGTCATGGTCACGGGCATGGTCACGGCCACGGACATGGGCACGGCCACAGAGGATAGAAGGGCCTAAACGTCCTTCGCCAATTCGCGCAGCTTGAATTTCTGGATCTTGCCGGTCGAGGTCTTGGGCAGCTCGACGAACACCACGTGACGCGGGCATTTATAGTGGGCGAGCTTGTCGCGGCACCACGCGATGAGGTCCGCCTCGGTGACGGCCGCGCCGTTTCTGAGCTCGACGAAGGCGCACGGCGTCTCGCCCCATTTCGGATCGGCCTTCGCCACGACGGCGGCGCCCGCCACGGCCGGGTGCTTATAGAGCACGTCCTCCACCTCGATGGAGGAGATGTTCTCGCCGCCTGAGATGATGATGTCCTTCGAGCGGTCCTTGAGCTGGATGTAGCCGTCCGGGTACATGACGCCGAGATCGCCGGAGTGGAACCAGCCGCCGGCGAAAGCCTCGTCGGTGGCCTTCTGGTTCTTGAGATAGCCTTTCATCACGATATTGCCGCGGAACATGACCTCGCCGATGGTCTCGCTGTCGGCCGGCGTCTTCTCCATCCTCTCCGGGTCCATGACGGTCAGGTCCTCGAGCGCGTGATAGCGCACGCCTTGGCGGATACGCTTGGCGAGGCGCTGGTCGGGCGGCAGCTCGTCCCAGGCGGCGTGCCACTCGTTGAGCGTCGCCGGGCCGTAGGTCTCGGTCAGTCCGTAGAGGTGAGTGAGCTCGAAGCCCGCCTCGTCCATCTTTTCGAGCACGGCGCCGGGCGGCGGCGCGGCCGCGTGGTTGAAGGCGACCCGGTGGTCGAAGTCGCGCCGCTCCTCCGGGCCTGCGGCGAGGAGCGCCGCCATGACGAAAGGGGCGCCGGAGAGATGGGTCACGCGATGGTCGGCGATGGCGTCGTACATGGGCTTGGCGCGGACCGCGCGCAGGCACACATGGGTGCCGGCGACGAGGCTGATCGACCAGGGGAAGCACCAGCCGTTGCAATGGAACATCGGCAGCGTCCACAGATAGACGGGATGCTGGCCCATGCCGGTGGCGATCGTGTTGGCGTAGCACATGAGCGCCGCGCCGCGGTGGTGGTAGACGACGCCTTTCGGGTTGCCGGTCGTGCCGCTCGTATAGTTGAGCGAGATCGCGTTCCATTCGTCGGACGGCATCTCCCAGACGTAGTCGGGGTCGCCGCCGGCGAGAAAGTCCTCGTAGTCGAGATCGCCGAGGCGCTCGCCCGCGACGCCGTGTTGCGTGTCGTAATAGTCGATGAGGATCGGCTCGACCTCGGTCTCGCGAAGCGCTTGTTTCAGCACGGCCGCGAACTCGGTATCGCAGATCACGATCTTGGTCTCGGCGTGGTCGAGCATGAAGGCGATCGCCGCCGCATCGAGACGCGTGTTGATGGAGTGGAGCACGGCGCCGGTCATGGGCACGCCGTAATGGGCCTCGAGCATGGCCGGCGAGTTGGCGAGCATCACCGAGACGGTGTCGTTCTTGCCGATGCCGCGCGCGGCAAGAGCCGAGGCGAGGCGGCGGGCGCGATCGTAGAAGGTGCGATAGGGCACTTGCGCGCTGCCGTGGACGATCGCCACGTGGTCCGGGTGGACGCTCGCCGCGCGCTCGAGAAAGACAAGCGGGGTCAGCGGCTGGAAGTTCGCCGGATTCTTATCGAGGCCAGTCTCGTACGGGTTGGCCATGAACCCCGCCTTGGGCCCTTAAGGGCGCGTTTCCTCAAAACGCAGCCTAGCCAAGGCGCGCGCCTTTAATCAATTTCTTCTTCGGCAGGACCGGTCGATTTGTCCGGCCGAAGGGCGCGAAAGCCCGCCTAGCGGTGGGCGTAGTAGGCGAGCGCGACGGCGAATCCGCCGAAGGCGATCACCACAAGTGTGAGATAGGCAATGTCGATCTGGCTCATGGCAACAGCTCCCCTTGCTCTCGAGCGAATGGGGGGAGCTTGCTCGCGCGGCCGGACGCGGCATTGATCGAGGTCAAAGCGTGAGCTAGGCAGGCAGGCGGGCGGCCCGTGCGAAGGCCGCGCCAGCCCTTGTCGAATTTAGGGGGCCCCAGGCTATTCGGAGGGCGTGTCCTCGTGAGAGGTCTCTTCGGCGTCTTCCGGCATGTCGTGCTTCAGGCCTTTCAGCTTGGCGAACACGGACTCGGCGTCGGGCGCCTCCTCGACCTCCTCGGGCGCGGCCATGGCATCGCGCGCTTCCTGGGCGAGCGATACCGCCATGGGCGCTTCGGCCTCGGCGGGCGCCTCGCCCTCTTGCGTCTGGTCGGCTCCGGCAATGGTCTCCTCGGTGGGAAGCAGCGTGCCGGCCTTGGCGGCATCGCCGCCGGCCTTCTTCCGCTCGCGCTCGAGCCGCGCCGCGGCCCGCTTCACGGCGGTGTCGAGGTCGATCTGCGAGCACAGTCCGAGCGTCACCGGGTCCTGCGCTTGCAGGTTCGGCGAGTTCCAATGGCTGCGCTCGCGAATGGCGATGATTGTGGGCTTGGTGGTGCCGACGAGCCGCATGACCTGGCTGTCCTTGAGCTCCGGGTGGTTGCGCAAGAGCCACAGGATCGCGTTCGGCCGGTCCTGGCGGCGCGACACGGGCGTGTAGCGGGGCCCGCGCTTGGTCTTCACCTCGGGCACCTCGACCTTGGGCTCGAGTAGCTTCAGCCGATGCTTGGAATCGTCCTCGGCCGCGGCGATCTCCTCGCGGGAGAGCTGACCGCTCGAAATGGGGTCCATGCCCTTGATGCCGTGGGCCACGTCGCCGTCGGCGATGCCTTTCACCTCGAGGACGTGCAGTCCGCAGAATTCGGCGATCTGCTCGAAGGTGAGGGAGGTGTTGTCGACCAGCCAGACGGCGGTCGCTTTCGGCATCAACGGTGTGCGGGTCATGATCAGTCTCGAACCTTACGTAAAGGGGTAACGCCGTCTCCCTCGCCCCCTCAGGCGAAAGAGCCAAACGAACCAATTGAGGGGATTGGGTTCTATATAGGGGCTGATGCTGCGAGAGGCAATCGGTTCCGGGCCGTGTCCTAGGCCTCTGATTTCGGGGCCAAACTGCTAGTCCACCGGATGATCGTTGACGCTTTCGGCCTGCTCGCCTTCGATGTCCGCGATGTCCGGTACCGGCGCGCCGCTCTCCGGAGCGCGAACGGCGACCGGACTGTCGTTCGGGTCGAGCGGTCGCGCATTCTTCAGGAGCTTACCGATCCGTTCCAGCACACGACGCGTCGCATGCGACATGTCCCTAACGCTTTCCGCGGTCGGCGCCGGCCCGATCACATCGGCTTCCGCTGCCGCAGCCTGCTGGATCTTCGCCAGGCGCTGCTGCTCGGCCACCTGGAGCGGGTGCGGCTCCAGTCCCGGAATGGTCGGGATGTTGTCGGTATGGTGTGCCGCCATCATGAAGTCGTGCCAGGTCTGGGCGGGGAAGCTGCCCCCGGTCACGCGCGCCATCGGCGAGAAATCGTCATTGCCGAACCAAACGCCCGCAACGTACTGGCCGGTGAAACCCATAAACCATGCGTCGCGATAGTTCGAGCTGGTTCCGGTCTTGCCCACGCTGTTTGTGTAGTCGAGTTGCGCCCGCCGTCCGGTGCCGCGCGTGACCACGCCCTGCAGCATGCTGTTGAGGGTTGCGACCACCTTTGGATCGAAGAGCTGCTTGCGGGCCGGCTCGTCATTCGCATGGGAATAGAGCAACGGGCCTCGCAATGAGTGGATCTCCTCGATGGCGTAGGGGCGCGTCTCAAGACCGCCGCTCGCGAAGACGGCATAGTTGGCGGTTTGCTCGAGCGGCGTCATGCCTTGATCGCCGAGCGCCAAGGAGCACGTCTTTTTCAACCGGGTGACGCCGAGCCTCTGCATGGTGGCCATCACCTTCTCGCGCCCAACCTGGAGCGAGACCTTGACGGCGATGGTGTTGATCGACTTCGCCAGGGCGTCCTTCATCATCATGACGCCCCCACGGCCTCCGGAATAGTTTTTCGGCGACCAGCGGCCGCACACGGCGCCGGCGCCGCTGATGACGGTGGTCGGCTTGTAGCCATTCTCCAAGGCGGTGAGATAGACGTAGGGTTTGAAGGACGAGCCGGGCTGACGATAAGCGTGTGCAGCTCGGTTGAATTGGCTCGTGCCGTAATCCTTGCCGCCGACCATGGCCCGGACCGGGCCGTCGGGTTCCATCACCACCATGGCGCCCTGCCCGAAATGGCGCGCTTTGCCCGAGGTCGCGATAACGGCCCCGAGCGCATCCTCGGCCATCTTCTGCAGTCCCGGATCCACAGTCGTGCGGACGACGAGGATATGGTTCCCTTGACCCCTCATCAGCCGCTGCACCTCCTCGAAGGCCCAGTCGAGGAAGTAATTGGGCGTGTTGCCGTCGGTGCGCTCGACGATCCTCGCCGGATTGAGTCGCGCGCCGTAGACTTGGCCCTCGCTCATGTAGCTCGCCTCGACCATGTTGGTCAGCACCTCGTTGGCGCGGGCGCGCGAGGCGGCGAGGTTGACGTGCGGTGCGTAGCGCGTCGGCGCCTTGAACATGCCGGCGAGCATGGCCGCCTCGGCCAGGTTCACATCGCGAATCGACTTGCCGAAATAATGATGGGCGGCCGCTTCAACGCCATATGAGCCGCCACCGAGATAGGCGCGATCGAAGTAGAGCTTGAGGATCTCGGGCTTGGTGTAGCGGTTCTCGAGATAGATGGCGATGAACGCCTCTTTGATCTTTCGCGACAGCGCCCGCTCCGGCGAGAGGAACATGTTCTTGGCGAGCTGCTGGGTTAGCGAGCTGCCGCCTTGCACCACGGAATCGGCGCGGGCGTTCTCGGCGAGGGCGCGGAACGTGCCCATGAGGTCGATGCCGAAATGGTCGAAGAAGCGCCGGTCCTCGGTCGCCAGCGTCGCCTTGATCATGTGATCGGGAATTTCCTCGAGGGGCACCGAGTCGTCGCGCAACAGGCCGCGCTTGCCGATCTCGTTGCCGTAGCGGTCGAGGAAGGTGACGCTGTATTCGTCCGAGAGGTTGATCTTGCCTTGGGCGATCTCGAAGGCGGGCAGGGCGAAGCTCAAGACGACGAGGAAGCCGGCGACGCTCAGTGTCAGCGCCTCGCAGGCCAGCTCGTTGCAGGCGCGGGGGAAGCCCTTGATCTCGAAGCGGCCGAAAAACGAGGAGTATCCGCTCCACCAATCGCGGAAGCCCATCCATGCGGCGTAAAGGCCGGAATCGATCCAAGAATCGATCTTCAGCCAGTCGATGAGCTTGCCGCGCCGGTGGCCCAGGAAGTCCCGCAATTTACCCCCGATCTATGAGAAAAATCCCGGTCGTTTGGCTTCCCCAATCCTGCCCAGGGACAGGACAAAATAGCAAGTGCGGGTCCGCAATCCAAGCCGATGTGCGTCATCGGAATCCGGGCCGGTAGAGCAGCGGAAATTTCCCGTCGGCCTCATGATTCCGTCGCCTTGAGGACGATTTTGCCGATATGGGCGGGATCGTCGATGCGCCTATGGGCCTCCGCCGCTTGGGCGAGCGGAAACGTCGAGTCGATCACCGGCTTGAATTTGCCTTGGGCGATGAGCGGCCAGATCTTCTCCTCGATGGCGACGGCCATGTGCGCCTTGGCTTCCGGCGTCTGCGCCCGCAGCGTGGAGCCCGTCAGCGTCAGGCGCCGCATCATCAGCCGCATCAAGTCGATCTCGACCTTGGAGCCGTGCAAGAAAGCGATCTGCACGATGCGCCCCTCGAGCGCCGCGGCCTTCAGATTGCGCTCGATATAGTCGCCGCCCACCATGTCGAGGATGACATTGGCGCCGTGGCCGCCGGTCACCTCGCGCACGATTTCGACGAAATCCTCCTCCCGGTAGTTGATGGCGCGGACGGCGCCGAGCGCCTCGCAGGCTTTCGCTTTGTCGGCGCTGCCGACGGTGACGATGACCTTCGCGCCGAAGGCGGTGGCGAGCTGGATGGCGGTGGTGCCGATGCCGCTCGCGCCGCCATGCACAAGCAGCCACTCGCCCGGCTGAAGCGCGCCGCGCTCGAACACGTTGTGCCACACGGTGAAGACCGTCTCCGGCAGGCCGGCGGCTTCGACCGCGTCGAGCCCATCAGGCGCGAACAGGGTGGTGGCCTCGGGTGCCGCGGCGAACTCCGCATAGCCGCCGCCATTGACCAGCGCGCAGACGAAATCGCCTTCCTTGAACCGCGTGACGTTGTCGCCGACGGCAACGACGGGACCCGCCACTTCGAGGCCGAGGAGATCGGAGGCGCCTTTCGGCGGCGGATAGAGACCCTGGCGCTGGAGCACGTCAGGCCGGTTCACGCCGGCGGCCTCCACGACGATCAGCACCTCGTCCGCGCCCGGCAGCGGTACGGGGCGCTCGCCCGGCACCAGCACCTCGGGTCCACCCGCCTCGCGCTGTTCGATGACAGTCATGGTCTGTGGCAGCATCAGTCCCTCGTAATCAAGAAACGTCATCCTGAGGTGCGAGCGACAGCGAGCCTCGAAGGATGTCCCCGAAGATGTTAGGCATCCTTCGAGGGCCGCGCTTCCACGCGGCCTCCTCAGGATGACGCCGAGCGTTCTTCGAGCATAGAGGGACAGCCGATACTACGTTCGTTGACACGATGCTAGGATGAGGCCCATGGATTTGGACGATCTCACACCGAAGAAGCCCAAGACCCACGAGCTCGGTCAGGATCTGAGCAAACATTCGGTCGCCGAGCTCGAGGCGCTCATCGCCACGCTCAAAGCGGAGATCGCGCGGGTGGAAGAGGCTCTCGTCGCCAAGCAATCCTCGATAAGCGCCGCGGAAGCCGCGTTTAAGCGCTGATAATATCTGCTCACCGTTCCTTTAGGTAAATCGGCGCTTAGTGTTAACTCGTTATTAGGACTTCGCCGGTAGGGTCATCGTTATCCAGTCCTCTGGATCTGAGTGGCCTGTTCCACTCTGTTTGACGCCTCCCTGTTAACTTCCTGAGCCGCCTTTAGGCGGCTCTTTTTTTGCCTGAATCTTCGGCTTTAACCTTGGTTACCGGAAGGCGACCAAAACGCCGTCCTATGGCATACTATGCCGCCGGCTCAGGGGGACGGAGTGGGGCAATGGCGGGGAAGTCGAGAAACGACGATTATGACGGCGTGACCGTGTCGTTCGGCGCGAAATTCGCGCGATCGGACCAGTTCAAGACCGTTTTCCGGGAAGGCATGGCGCTGGTCGAGGCGGCTGCCGCCTATCTCGACGGCGACGGCCGCAAAGAGGCCCGCAAGCTCCGGCCCCCCCATTCACTGGCCTATGCCACGGAAAGCATGCGGCTGACGACGCGGTTAATGCAGCTTGCCTCGTGGCTCCTGATCCGCCGCGCCGTGAGCGAAGGGGAGTTAACCCCTGAGCAGGCCGTGGAGGAGCAGCGCAAGATCAAGCTTCCCGTGGCGGGCGACCAGCCGAGCCGCGATCTCAGCGCGCTGCCGGAGCGCCTGCGCGACCTCATCACCCAGAGCCTCAAGCTTCAGGAGCGGGTGGTCCGTCTCGATCAGATGCTCGATTTCAACCAGCCGGCGCCGGTGGGCGAAGTCGATCACCCCTTGAGCTCGCAACTCTCGCGGTTACGGGAAGCGTTCGGGCCCGAGGGCGAATAGGCCGGCTATTTCAGGAAGCCTTCGTACTTCTTCTTGAAGCGGGTCAGACGACCGCCGCGGTCGATCAGATGTTGCCCGCCGCCCGTCCAAGCCGGGTGGGTCTTGGAGTCGATATCGAGCTTCAGCGTGTCCCCCTCGGCCCCATAGGTCGAATAGGTGACGAACTCGGTCCCGTCGGTCATCACCACCTTGATCTGGTGGTAGTCCGGGTGAATGTCGTTCTTCATGGCGTTAGCCTTGCAAATCCGCAGGTTCTCGTTGAGCGGAGCCTATACTGGAACTTGCGGGGCCGCACAAGCCTGCGCCGGAAAGGCGCGGTCCAGACCCTTTCCGTGGCGGCTTGGGGCCCTTAAAGTCCCCCGTGACAATCCAGCTGGGCATTTTTTGAGCACGTGACAGATCGAAAGTCCGACGGCCAGGATCGGCAGGACTCTGCCTTAGAGGAGTCCTCGGAAGCGAAGCGCAAGCGGGTCCCGCTTCGCCCGCTGATGGCGCTCAAGCCTTATCTTCTCCGCCACCGGGGCATGCTCATTATCGCGTTCGTGGCGCTGGTCGTCGCGGCGGTGGCTACGCTGGCCGTGCCGCTCGCCATGCGGCGCATGATCGATCTCGGCTTCTCGGGGATCGATCCCGACCTGATCGACACCTACTTCGCCACGCTGATGGGGGTCGGCCTCGTGCTCGCGGTGGCGAGCGCCGTCCGTTTCTATTGCGTCAACTGGCTCGGCGAGCGTGTGGTCGCCGACATCCGGAGCGACGTGTTCCGCCATCTCACGGGCTTGAGCCCCGCCTTCTACGAGGTGTCCCATTCCGGCGAGGTAATGTCGCGGCTGACCGCCGACACGACGCAAGTCAAAGCCGCCGCAAGCACGGCGATCTCCCAAGCCATCCGCAACACGCTGCTGCTCGTTGGCGCCGTGATCATGATGGTGGTGACGAGCACCAAGCTGTCGCTCGCGGTGCTCATCGCCATTCCGATCATCGTGCTGCCGCTCGTGGCGTATGGCCGCTCGGTCAGGACGCTGTCGCGCCGTGCCCAGGACACGCTGGCGCAAGCCTCGGCCTTTGCGAGCGAGAGTCTCGGCCAGGTGAGGGTGCTGCAAGCCTTCACCCACGAGGACGTAACGGCGGCGCGCTTTAGAGAGGCGGTGGACCGGTCGTTCGAGGCCGCCAATGCGCGGTCCAAGGCGCGAGCCGGGCTGACGGCGATCGCCATCTTCCTCGTGTTCGCGAGCGTCGTCGGCGTGTTGTGGTACGGCTCGCAAGACGTGCTGTCCGGCGCCATGACCGGCGGGACGCTCGGCCAGTTCGTGCTGTATGCGGTGTTCGCCGCGGCGTCGGTCGGCAGCCTCAGCGAGGTGTGGGGCGAGGTGGCGCAGGCCGCGGGCGCGGCGGAGCGGCTCGGCGAATTGCTCGAGGTGCAGTCGGAGATCAAGTCGCCGGCGAATCCCAAGGCGTTGCCCGAGCCGCCGCGCGGCGAGATCGCCTTCCGCGATGTCTCCTTCACCTATCCTTCGCGTCCCGAGACGAGCGCGCTCGACCATGTGAGCTTCGCCGTGAAGTCCGGCGAGCGGGTGGCGCTGGTCGGGCCGTCGGGCGCGGGCAAGACCACAGTGTTCGCGCTTCTCCTCAGATTCTACGACGCCGCCTCGGGCCGGGTCGAGGTCGATGGCGTTGCGGTGAACGAAGCGGACCTCAATGGCTTGCGCTCGCGCTTTGCCGTGGTCCCGCAAGAGACCGCGCTATTTGCCGATAGCGTCGCCGCCAACATCGCTTACGGCGCGGACGGCGCGACCCGGCGCGAGATCGAGGACGCGGCCAAGGCGGCGTTTGCGCATGAGTTCATCGCCGATCTGCCGCAGGGCTACGACACGATGCTCGGCGAGGGCGGCGTTCTGCTTTCGGCCGGGCAGCGCCAGCGCATCGCCATCGCGCGCGCCGTGCTGCGGGACGCGCCGATCCTCCTGCTCGACGAGGCGACCAGCGCGCTCGACGCCACGAGCGAGACGCTGGTGCAGAAGGCGCTCGACAAGGTGATGGAAGGGCGCACGACGCTCGTCATCGCCCACCGTCTGTCGACCGTGGTCGGCGCTGACCGCATTCTCGTGTTCGATCAGGGGCGGCTGGTGGAGGAGGGCACGCATCAGACGCTGTCGCGGAACGGCGGCATCTATGCGCGGCTTGCCGAGCTTCAGTTCGCGCCCGACGCTGCCGAGTAATCTACCGTTCGGTCAGCTTCAGCTCGATGCGCCGGTTCTTGGCGAGCGCCTCTTCGCTGGTGCCGCTGTCGATGGGCTGGAACTCGCCAAAGCCCGCCGCCACGAGATGCTGCGGCGCGATGCCCTGCTGCATGAGGTAGCGCACGACGGAGATGGCGCGGGCACTCGACAGCTCCCAGTTCGACGGAAACTCGGGCGTCGCGATCGGCCGGATATCGGTGTGGCCGTCGACCCGCATCACCCAAGGAATGTCGGGCGGGATCTTGTCGCCGATGTCCTTCAGCGCCGCGGCGAGCTTGTCGATCTGGGGCAGGGCTTCGGGCTTCAACTCCGCCGAGCCGGGATCGAACAGCACGTCGGAGGGGAACACGAAACGGTCGCCGACGATCTGGAAGTCCTCGCGCCCGCCCAGGGCCTCCCTCAACTTGCCAAAGAAATCAGAGCGGTAGCGGGCGAGCTCCTGGACCTTCTTGGCGAGGGCCACGTTCAGCCGCTGGCCGAGATCGGCGATCTTCTGCTGGCTCTCCTTGTCCTTCGCCTCGGAGGCCTCGAGCGCCTCGTTGAGCGCGGCGAGCTGAAGCCTGACCGCGGCGAGTTGCTGGTTGAGAAGCTCGACCTTGGCGAGCGCGTCGTTGGTGATCTGCTTCTGCTCGTCGAGCTTGGCCGAGAGGCCGGAGGCGCGTGCTTCCGCGCTCTCCGTCGCGCCGCCCGCGGTGCCGAGAAGGCCGGTGAGGCGCTGGTTCTCCTTGTCCTTGTCGGTGAGCGTCGCCTGGAGCGCGGAGAGTTCGTCCGCGGCGTTCTCGTTCTTGGAGCGCTCGAGTGCGAGAAGCTCGGTCAACTCGGAGAGCTGACGGTTGAGACGCGACAGCATGGTGTCCTTGCCGCTCGCCGCCTGGGTGATGATGTAGTTGGTGATCATGAACAGAGACATGAGGAAGATCACCACGAGCAGCAGCGTGGACAGCATGTCCACGAAGCCCGGCCAATAATTGGGGGCGGATAGGCGGCGGCGGGCGCGGGCGAGAGCCACGATTAACTCCCTTCGCGGGCCGGCACTTTGGGCTTGCCGGTGATCTGGCGGAGCACGGTGGCGAGCTCATGCTGCTGCTGAGCCTGCTCGTCGGCCCATTCGCGCACCACCTTCTGCTCGGCGCGCATCTGGCGAATGAGCTTGTCGACGCCTTGGGCGAGGTCCTTCACCGCGTCGCCCGTGTTGTCGTTCAGGATGCGCATCTCGACCTTCTCGCTCAGGTCGGTCAGCGAGCGCTGCATGTCGAGGAGCGCGAAGCGCATTTGCGGCGACACGTCCTTGACGCCCTCGTCGGCCGATTGCAGCTCGGTGATGTTGGAGAGCCAATCCTCGAGCTCGTTATAGAAGCGGCTTTGGGCGTGGCCGGCTTGCAGATCGAGGAAGCCGAGGATCAGCGAGCCCGAGAGACCGAACAGCGAGCTCGAGAAGGCGATGCCCATGCCGGAAAGCGGACCGGCCAAGCCCTCCTTCAGCTGATCGAAGATCATCACGTTCTCGCCGCCCGACGTGTCCAGCGCACTGATCGTGCTGCCGACGGAGCTGACCGTCGTGAGCAAGCCCCAGAACGTGCCGAGCAGGCCGAGAAAGACGAGGAGACCGACGAGATAGCGCGTGGTCTCGCGCTGCTCATCGAGGCGCGAGGCGACGGAATCGAGCAGCGTGCGCGTGGAGCCGGTCGCGAGTGACAGATGCCCGGTGCGGTCGCGCAACATGGTGGCCATGGGCGCGAGCAGCACCGGCTGCTTCTCCACGGTGAGGCCCGGATCGGAGATGCGGAAATTGTTGACCCACTGAATCTCCGGGTAGAGCCGCAAGACCTGGCGGAACGCATAGACGATGCCGATTAAGAGCACGCCGATGATGAGGCCGTTCAGGCCGGGATTGGCCATGAAGCTTCGCCGCAGCTGCGCGGTCTGGCCGTCGAGGATGACGGCAAGCAGAGCGGCCAGAATCAGGAAGAGCGACATCCTCCAGAGAAAGACCTGCGGGCTGTTGAGCTTCGTCTTGTACTGCTTTGGTGCCATTTCGTGCCGTTGCCGCGTGGTGTGCCCTCGCGCGTGAGATTAGCCGAATAGTTTGACGGGCAAAACGGCAACCTCAGGGCGGACAATCGACGAATTGCCCGTTGCACATTACCGATGCGTCATGCCGAGCGAGCGGTTTATTTGGTCGCCGCCGCCTTCGTCTTGGGGGCTGACGCGACGCTTTGTGCGCCCGCAGCCCTCAAAAGTTTCAAGAGCTTGGCGTGAATGGTCTCGTTCCCGGCGACGATGCCGTCGTCTTCCAGCATGCGGTCCTTGCCGACGCTGTCGGTCACATAGGCGCCCGCCTCGCGCAAGATGACGATGCCGGCGGCGATATCCCAGGCGTGAAGACCATGCTCCCAGAAGCCGTCGAAGCGGCCTGCCGCCGTCCAGGCGAGGTCGAGTGCCGCCGCGCCCATGCGGCGCACGCCGGCCGAAGCCGCCATGACCGCGCGCATTTCTCTCAGGAACATTTCGTGGTTCGGACGTCCCGCGTGCGGAATGCCGGTGCCGATGAGTGCGGTCGCAAGCTCGGCGCGGGCCGCGACCCTTATGCGCTTGTCGTTCAGGTAGGCGCCCTTGCCCTTCTCCGCCGTGAAGGTCTCGTGGTTCGCGGGGTTGTAGATGATCCCGGCGACGAGTTCCCCGTCGCGCTCGAGCGCGATGGAAATGGCGAAGATGGGGATGCCGTGCAGGAAGTTGGTGGTGCCGTCGAGCGGATCGACGATCCAGCGATGGGTGGCGTCAGCGCCTTTGACCTCGCCGCGCTCCTCCATCAGGAAGCTGTAGCCGGGGCGCGCCCGGGAGAGCTCGGTGAAGAGGATCTCCTCGGCGCGATGATCGGCGGCGCTGACGAAATTCCCCGGGCCCTTGAGCGAGACCTGAAGCTGCTCCACCTCGCCGAAATCGCGCGCGAGGCTGCGGCCCGCTTTGCGGGCGGCGGCGAGCATGACGTTCATCAATGCTGATGCAGGCATCGGTCTGGCCTAATTGCCGGCGTGACGCCGGTTCTTTACTCGGCGCGCCTGACGTAAGTGAGCTCGTTGGTGTCGACCACGATGCGCTCGCCGGCTTCGACGAAGGGCGGCACTTGGACGCGAACGCCGTTCTCGAGCATGGCGGGCTTATAGGAGGACGCGGCGGTCTGCCCCTTCACCACGGGATCGGCTTCGACGACCTTGAGGGTAACCTGGTCCGGCAGGGTGACGCCGATGGGTCGGCCCTCGTGGCTTTCCACGGTGACCGTCATCCCGTCCTGCAGGAAGGCGGCGCGGTCCTCCAAGAAGTCGCGCGGAATCTGGATCTGGTCGTACGTGTCGCTGTCCATGAAGGTGAGCATGTCGCCTTCGGCGTAGAGATACTGATAGTCCTTCTGCTCAAGGCGCACGCGCTCAACGGTCTCCGAGGCGCGAAAGCGCTCGTTGAGCTTGGTGCCGTCGATGAGGTTCTTCAGCTCCACTTGCGCATAGGCCGGGCCCTTGCCGGGTTTCACGGCTTGGGTCTTGACCGCAGCCCAAAGGCCGTTCTTGTGCTGGATCACATTGCCGGGCCGGATCTCGTTGCCGTTGATCTTCATAGAATCCCTTATGGGTAAAAGGTCGGATGGGGTGGCAACCTTTAAGACGTGGGGCCCTGCCGCTTGTCAAGGGGAGGCCGCAAAAGCCGGCCGCCTACCGAAGCGCTACTCGGTCAGGCGTCCCGACTCCCAGGCATCCACCGCACGTTCCGCGGCCACGCGCTGCTCCTTGGTGAGCTTGGACAGCATGATATCGAGGGAAAAGTCGCTGACGCCGGCCTGCCGGGCGAGGAGGTGCCATTTGGCCGCCTCTACGGGATCGGCCTTCACCACCACGCCGTTGGCGTAGAGGCGGGCGAGGCGATTCTGGGCCACGGGATTGCCTTGCTCGGCCGCCATGCGGAAAAGCTTCGCCGCCTTCTTCTCGTCCTTCGCCACCCCCCGGCCCTTGAACAGCATCACGCCATACTCGACTTGGGCCTCGGGCAGCCCGGCGTCGGCCGCCTTGCCGGTCCATTCGGCGGCCTTCTCCTGGTTGATGGGGACGCCGCGGCCGAACTGGTAGAAGGCGCCGAGATCATATTGTGCCTGCGGATTGCCTTGCGCGGCCGCCTTCTCCATCCATTCGGCCGCCTTGACGTCGTCCGGAGGGCGGCCATTCCCGTTCAGATAGAGCAGGGCGAGGTTATATTGCGCCGCGGCATTCCCGGCCTCGGCAGCATGCTCGAAGAGATCGCCGGCAATGCGGAGATTCTTCTTCACGCCCAGGCCTTCGGCGACGAGAAGCCCCAAGGAAAGCTGCGCGTTGTTGTCGCCGAGATCGGCGGCCTTGGCGTAGGCGTCCGCCGCCTTGGCGTAGTCTTGCGCAACCCCGAGCCCTTCCGAGTAGATCTCGCCCATGAGGGTATAGGCCTCCTTGGATCCCGCTTCCGCTTCCTTCTTGGCGAGATCCAAGGCCGTCAGATATTTGCCTTCAGCGAAGGCCGTGTAGGACTCGCTTTCCTTGGCGTGGGCGGGCGCGCCGGCTGCCAAGCAGGCACCAACGATCGCCAACGCACCCAGGAGCGGTCTCACGCGGCCCTCCTCGCGCGGCGGATCGCATCATCGATGCCGGCGATCAGCGTGGCGGCGTTTTCGTCCTGCCAAATCTTCGCGGACGGCGCGACGAAATCGGCGCCGAGTCGCGCGAGCCGTTCTGCTTGCGTGGCGTCATCGATGTTCCAAGCGACGCAAGGCACCACGAAGATCTCAGACCACCAAGCGACGAGTTCCGCACACTGATCGACGGCATCAATATTGGCGCTCGGCTCCGGCCCAAAGGCGACGTAGTCGGCGCCCATCTCTGCTAGACTCATCGCGTTATGTTTGAACAAGCCGTACCCAACGCCGATGTTGGCGCTTTCGCCCAAAGTTGCGCGGGCGTGCCGGTAGAGTTCCACATCGGCCGGGATATGAACGCCGTCGGCACCGAGACGCTCGGCACGCGCGACGTCGTTTTCGATGAGGCAGGCAATGTTAGCCGCTTGAATAATATCAATAAAACGGTCGGAAATTTCGTCCGACTGCTGATCGTTATTGCAGAGGAGGACGCACGCCGCCGAGGTGTTCGCCAGGCTTTGGCTGAGTTGGGCTTCGAGCTTTGCCGTCAGCGGCGCCGGAACCTGTAAATAAAGTCGGCAACTCGGTTTGGCGTCAGCCATGATCATGGGTTCCCACGGCGTTTCGCATTGACCAGTCGTTAAGAGCGTCCGTCTGAAAAACACAGGCCTTGCAGCACTGTCAAATCCGCGGAACGAAGTGGCCTCGAGAAGAGTCTTGTGAACGGGTCGTTGAAGGTCGAACATAGGGCCACCACATTCTTGCCAGGCTGCTGGTTCAAATGGCGAGACAGCCAGGGGGAACGAATTGGTAGCGCCTGAGCGGGGAGGGGCGAAGGCAATGAACCAAACAGATGCTCTGCAACGGCTCGACGCGGCGGTTGATGAGCTTGAGAGTCATCTGCAACAGGTTTTCGCCGAGGGCGACGGCGAGGTTTCGCTTGAAGCCCTGAAAGAGCAAGTTCGTTTTCTGACCGAAGAGCGGGACCAGCTTCTTGCCGATCTGGACGCCGAGCGCAGCCGGGTCAGGCGCCTCAAAGCCGCGAATGACGAGGTCTCCAGCCGACTCGAGGCCATGATGGGAACGATCAAGGATATGATGCCGGCGATGCCGGGCTAGTGCCTGTGAATGGGGGGATGGAGTTTTCATGGGTCAGGTCAGTGTCACTCTCAACGGCCGCACCTATCGGCTGGAATGCAGCGAGGGCGAGGAGGCCCACCTCGTCGAACTCTCCGAATATCTCGGCTCTCATGTCGACACGATGCGGCGGAAATTCGGCCAAGTGGGCGACGACCGTCTGATTCTGATGGCCTCGCTGGTGGTGGCCGACGAGCTGTGGGAGCTACGACGCGAGCTGGAGGAGATGAAGAACGCTCTGGCCGTGGCCCAGCGTGACAAGTCCGCCGCGACTGAAACCGCCAAGACGGCACAGTCCGACATCGCCACGAGGGTAAGCTCCGCCGCCGATCGCCTGGAGCTGCTCAATGCGCAGTTCTTCCACGGCGGAGTGCCGGGCGATGCGGCCAACCGCCGCTAGTCGTCCTGTTCGATTTCTTTCGCTATAGTCTGCGGTTGGCGGGCTGCGAGGTGCGTTAGGAGCATTTATCCCAGGACCCTATACGATCCTAAGGGAGCTGACCCTGGCGGGGACCCTGGTCTCCGTCACTCGGCGCCCACCTACTTAATGTAGGGAAGACCGGGATCTACGCTCCGACGGCCATCGTGGCCCGGCCATCTTTCTCTTCTCGCGCGACCAGATCGTTCACCGCCTCTTGCCGTGAAGCTGGCGAGCCGCACCGCCATTCTGTATTGACGCTCGCATGACGAATTCTCAGCATCCCAACGTCGGCTAATGCGCATTCTGTTCCTAGGCGACGTGGTCGGCCGGTCGGGGCGCGTGGCGGTGCTCGAGACCTTGCCCAAATTGCGCGAACGCTACCGCGCCGACTTCGTCGTCGTGAACGGCGAGAATTCGGCGGGCGGCTTCGGCATCTCCGAAGCGATCCTGACGGAGTTGCTCGATGCCGGCGCCGACGTCGTGACCACCGGCAATCATGTTTGGGATCAGCGCGAGGCGCTCGTTTTCATCGAGCGGTATGATCGCCTGCTGCGCCCCATCAACTTTCCGCCAGGCACGCCCGGCAAGGGGGCCGGGCTATTCAAGGCGGCGAACGGCATGGACGTGCTCGTGATCAACGCGCAAGGGCGTGTCTTCATGCAGGATCTCGACGATCCGTTTCCGGCAGTGGAGCAGCAACTTGCGGCCTGCGGGCTCAAGTCGGGCGCCGACGCCATCCTGATCGACTTCCACGCCGAGGCGACATCGGAGAAGGAGGCCATGGCGCATTTCGTCGACGGGCGGGCGAGTGCGGTGATCGGTACCCACACCCATGTGCCGACCGCCGACGAGCAGATTCTGACCGGCGGCACCGCCTATATCAGCGACGCCGGCATGTGCGGCGATTTCGATTCGGTGCTCGGCATGGACAAGGAGGAGCCGATCAACCGCTTCCTCACCAAGATCTCCACGCGGCGCTTTGCGCCCTCGCTCGGGGTGGCGACGATCTGCGGTGTCGGCATCGAGATCGACGACGCGACCGGCCTGGCCCGCGCCATCGCGCCGGTGAGGCTCGGCGGCAGGCTTTCGCAGACGGAGCCGGCTTTCTGGCTGGCGGAGGCTTAGGCCGAGCGCAGTCCTGGGCGCGCGCCGTTTGCGCCGTTCGATTGCGTGGCGCGGCCGCGGGCCAAGAGACGCCTCAGGCAGTCGATCGCCTCGTCGAGATGGCGCAGCGCCCGATCCGTATCGTAGTTCTCGTCGAAGAGTGCGAGACGGGCATGCGCCACGTGGTCGGCGGCCTCGGAGCAAAGCTGTGGGAGACTGGGCGCAGTTCCGGCGTGTGGCGTACCCGCAGCGGCGTTCCGTTTCGGCGTCATCGTGCCCCCCCTTCCACTTCTCACGCGGAGCGCCCGGGTTTCGGGACCCCAAGCCTTTAGTTGTCAGGCCATTAGGGTTAAGGCTTCCCTAAGCCGCGTCCGCCTGGCGCCGCATTCGCCGGTCCAAGGGCGGTCTTGACCGGTAAGGGCGCGAACGACTAGGGAAACAGCCCATGGCAGGCCATTCGAAATTCAAGAACATCCAGTTCCGCAAGGGCGCGCAGGACAAGAGGCGCGCCAAGCTCTTTTCCAAGCTCGGCCGGGAGATTACCGCGGCGGCCAAGATGGGAATGGCCGATCCGGCCATGAATCCCCGCCTCAGGACCGCCATCCAGGCGGCGCGCGCCCAGAACATGCCCAAGGACAATATCGAGCGCGCCATCAAGAAGAGCGAGGAGGCCGGCGGCGACAATTACGAGGAGGTCCGCTACGAGGGCTTCGGCGTGGGCGGCGTCGGCGTCATCGTCGAGGCCTTGACCGACAACCGCAACCGGACGGCGAGCGAAGTGCGCTCCATCTTCTCCAAGTTCGGCGGCAATCTGGGCGAGACCGGCGCCGTGTCGTTCAATTTCGACAAGCTCGGGGCGATCGAGTTCGACGCCGACACGGCGACGGACGACGCGATGCTGGAAGCCGCCATCGAAGCCGGCGGCGACGACGTCGAGTCGGGCGAGGAGGGGCACATCGTCTACTGCAATCCGGATGAGCTGCACCAGGTGGCCAAGGCGCTGGAAGAGCGCTTCGGCGAGCCGCGCGCCATGCAGATCCTGTGGCGCCCGAAATCGGAAGTGCCGATCGACGAGGAGAGCGGCCAGAAACTGTTGCGCATGATCGACGGTCTCGAAGATCTTGACGACGTACAGCAGGTCTACGCCAATTTCGACATGGCCGAGGACGTGCTGCAAAAGCTGACCGCCGCTTGAGCCTGAAAGGCATTCGAATGGACGCACCGCGACCGACGGAGAGTGCCGAGTACAAGCATCTGCGCGAGCAGTCGGCGCTGCCGGGGAAGGGTGGGCTTACACGCATCGGGCGGGCGTTCTGGAATACGATTGGCGGCTTCCGCGAAGGGCTTTCGACCGAGGCGGCTATCAAGCAAGAGGCGGCGCTCCTCGTCATTGCGCTGCCCGTGTCGTTCTTCCTCGCCACCAATGTCTGGGTCTGGGCCGCGCTGATCGGCAGCTTGATCCTGCTGCTCGCCGTCGAGTTCCTCAACACGGCGATCGAGCGCCTTTGCAATCACCTGCATCCGGAGAAGCACGTGGCCATCAAGGTGACCAAGGACCTCGCCTCGGCGGGCGTGTTCTGCGTCATCGCGCTCACCGCGCTCGTCTGGATCGCCGCGCTCGTCGCGCGGTTTTGGACGTGAGCGGCCCGGCCGAAGGTTGGCCGCTCCGAGACGCGGAGCTCATCGTTAAAGGCAACGAGGCCTTGCTCGGACAGAAACATCTGCTCGTGGCGATGACGCGCATGCGCAACGAAGCGCTGATCCTGCCCGATACGCTCGATTATCTCTCACGTCACGTGGACGCGATCGTCGCCTATGACGATGCGAGCACGGACGAGACGGTTGCGATCCTGCGCGCGCATCCGAAGGTCGCGCTGATCGTCGCCAATCAGACCTGGGAGCAGGACGTTGAGGCGCGAAAGCGCGCGGAAGGACGGCATCGCGGGCTCCTGCTCGACATGGCGCGTGAGGCGCTGCCGCATGACTGGATGTTGTGTTTCGATCCGGACGAACGGGTGACGGGCGATATGCGCGGCTTCGTGGCCGATCTCGCCGAGGAGACAGATGCGGTGCGCGTCAGGCTGTTCGACGCCTATATCACCCCTGAGGACCAGGCGCCCTATTCCGGCGATCAGCCCCTCCTCCATTTCCGCAAGTTCTACGGGCCGGAGCAGCGGGACATTCTCATGCTGTGGCGGAACCGCGAAGGGATCGGCTTCGCGGAAGGTGATGGCCGTACGCCGCGCGGCATGACATCGATCGCGACGGAGCTCCACTGCCAGCATTACGGCAAGTCGTTGTCGGTCGCCCATTGGGAAGAGACCTGCGACTACTACATCCGCCATTTCCCATACGAGACCTACGGCGCGAAATGGGAGGCCCGGAAGGGGAAGGCGGTCCACACGGAGTCCGATTTCGGACGGCCGCTGCACCCATGGGGCGAGGCGCTGTTCGCCAACGCCGTCCCCATGTGAATTTCGGGAATAGATGTGGGCCTGCGTTCGGGCCCTGGGGAAAGGATGACTTGGATCAGCCGCGGGGGGCTGCGCAGAGTTCCCCAAAGTGCCTCAATTGCCTATTATGGGCCTTCCTCACAAAAAGGATCGGTCGGGGGACCGCATGAATCCCAGAACGCGTAAGCTGATTGTCCGCCCGTTGTTGGCGGTCGCGGCAACGATCGGCCTCTATGCCGCCTACTTAATCCACACCGACAACTTCCACACGGTCGTAGCGGGCGAGCTCTACCGGTCGGCACAGCCGGAACCCGAAGAGATCGCCGCGTGGCAGAAGCGGTACGGGATCAAGACGATCATCAACCTGCAAGGCCCGCATCCGTACGCCGATTGGTATCGGGAGGAGAAGGCCACGGCCGAGTCTTTAGGGATCAAGCTGATCGACTATCAGATGTCGGCCTCGCGCGATGTGAAGGCAAAGCAGGTAAACGAGATCCTCGATATCCTTGCGAAGGCGCAGCGGCCCATCCTCGTCCATTGCCGCAACGGGGCGGATCGCTCGGGTCTGGTCTCGGCGTTCTACGTCGCGGCTATTGCCAAGGGCTCCGAATTCTTTGCCGAGCTCCAGCTGACGCCCTTCTTCGGGCATCTCCCGTTCGCCTTCCTGCGCTCCTACGCCATGGACCGCTCGTTCGAAGCCGCCGAGCCGCGGCTCGGCTTTCCCGACTCTTGAGGCCCTTCACCTCAGACGTAAAAAAGGCGGGAGCGAATGGCTCCCGCCTTTCGAGTTCCTAGCCGAAGGAGAGCTCGGCTAGCGCCTGGAGGTCGTTCTTAGTCGTCTCCGCCGTCATCGTCGGGCGTGTCGGCCGGGGGAGGAGGTCCGTCATGCGGGCCCATGCCGGGACCGCCGGGACCCATGTCGCGCGGGCCATGCCCGTGGGGACCGGGACCGTGGGGACCGAAGCCGCGATGCGCGAAGTGATCGCGGATGCGCGCCTCGATCGTCTTGACCTTGTCGAGTTGCTCCGGCGTCAACGTGGTGCGGAGCGTGGCGATCGCCTTCTTCAGGTCGTCGGCACTCTTGGCACGATCGATGGCGCGATCGGCAAAGCTCTCGGCGAGGGAGAACGGCTCGGCTTTGTCACCTTGTGCGGTCGTGGCCGGGGGCGGACCCATCGGCGGCGTCATGGTGGCGAGCAGCGCATCGGTGAAATCGCGCCACGCGTCGAGCTGATCGGCGCGGATGCCGATCTGCGTCTCCATCACGCTCAACCTCTCCGCAAGGCGGTCAGGGCCCTGGGGGCCTCGCATATGGCCGGGGCCGCCGGGGCCATGGCGATCGCACATGGGTTTGCCGTGATGCGGGCCCATGCCCCAGGAGCCATGGCCCCAGTCGCCCCCATACGCGGCCGTCAGCGCACCCAGTCCGCCAAGACCGAGCACCGCGACGACGACCATAGGGGCAATCTTTGAGGGGAATTTCATTTCAGCATCCTTGATCTGTTGATGTTGCCCTAGTCCTAAGGATCGTTCTTTGCCTCCATTCGTCTTGGCGTGTCGGAACGTTGCTGGCGGAGGCGAATTTGTGTCGAAACATTGCTGATCCGGGAGCTGACGGATTCCGTTACAAGAATCCTCTCGTTGCCGGTTCCCGGCGAGGCTAGAAGGGGGCGATTTCGATGACCTCAACCGCGCCACGCATACTCGTCGTCGACGACGACCCGGAAATCCGCAAGCTCTTGGCACGCTATGTCGAGAGCCAGGGATTTCGCGTGCTGCTCGCCGCGAACTGCCGTGAGCTGCGCGAGCAGCTGGCGACGCATCATGTCGATCTGATCGTCCTCGACGTGATGCTGCCCGACGGCTCCGGCCTCGATGCGTGCCGGGACTTGCGGGCGCAACGCTCCAGCGTGCCCATCATTCTGCTCACGGCGTTGAAGGAGGATGTCGACCGCATTATCGGGCTCGAGATCGGCGCCGACGACTATCTCGGCAAGCCGTTCAATCCACGAGAGCTGATCGCGCGGGTGCGGGCCGTGTTGCGGCGTCGCTCCGAGGCGCTCCCGGCGCCGAGCGAGGTGAAGGTCTACCATTTCGAAGGTTTCACCGCCGATCCCCAGATGCGGCGCGTGACCGATCCAAAGGGGAAGGACGTCGACCTGACGGGCGCGGAGTTCGACCTGCTCAAGACGTTCCTCGACCGGCCGGGCCGCGTACTTTCCCGCGATCAGCTGCTCGATCTGACGCGCGGCCGCGACGGCGACGGCTTCGACCGCTCCATCGACGTGCTGGTCAGCCGTCTCAGGCGGAAGCTCGGCGAGGGCGTCTCGACGCAATTGCTCAAGACCGTGCGCAATGGCGGCTATCAGCTTGCCGTCAAGGTCGACATCGAGGAAGGCCAGGCGTGAACACTCTCCGCGTCAAATTTGCCGTCTTGCTGGTCGTCGCGATCGTTTCGGTCGTGGGCCTGTTGACCGTCGTGCTCTTTTACCTGTTGGGTCCGCCGCAACGTACGGGGCGCGCGCTCGACGGGTTGGCGCAGCAGGTGGAGATGACACTTCGGCTGACAAGCGATGGCCTTGATGGCGTCGCTCTGGCGAAGGAGCCGGCGCGCGGGTTCTTGTACAAGAGCGCGACGGCGGGGCTGCACGAGGCCTTGAAACGCCGCGGCTTTGATCTTCCGGTCACGATCACAAGGGGCGGACACCACGCGCCGCTGATTGTCTCGGTCCCTATCGCAAACAAAGGCTGGTTGTGGATGCCGACCTCGGGCCTGCCGCCGGAAGGCCCGCCTTGGAAGCCGCTCTTCCGCTGGCTGACATTCATCGCGCTCGGCGCGACCGTGATCGCGGTGTTCGTGTCGAGCCGGCTGGTCCGCCCGCTCGCGTTCCTCGAGAATGCCGTGGCCTCGGTCGGTCCCGACGGGATGCTGCCGGAACTGCCTGAGCGCGGGCCTGCGGAGGTTCGGGCGACCGCCAAGGCGCTCAATTCGCTTTCCACCCGGCTCAAGCGGTCCATGGAGAGCCGCATGCGCCTCGTGGCGGCGGCGGGTCACGACATGCGCACGCCGATCACCCGCATGCGGCTTCGGGCGGAGTTCGTGGCGGACGAGGAGGAGCGCGCCAAGTGGCTCAACGATATCGACGAGCTCGAGCGTATTGCCGACAGCGCGATCATGCTGGTGCGCGAGGAGACCGGAAACGCCGCGCCCGAGCCGGTCCGGCTCGACAGGCTGGTCGCCGGGATCGCCGACGAGCTCAAGGAGCAGAATCTCGACGTGACCTGCAAAACCATGGCGCCGGTCACCGTGAAGGCGAGCCCGTTCAAGCTCAACCGCGCCTTGCGCAACCTCACCATCAATGCGGCGACCCATGGCGTCCGCGCACGGGTCAGCGTCACCAATGGGCACGGCGAGATGGCGCGCATCGTCATCGAGGATGACGGTCCGGGGATCCCGCCGGAGATGATGCATCAGGTGTTCGAGCCGTTCTTCCGCGCCGACCCGGCGCGCCGTCAGGATATTCCCGGTGCAGGCCTCGGGCTGACGATCGCCAACGAGATCATCCAACGCGCCGGTGGGCGCATCAGTATCGCCAACGGGCCAGGCGGCGGCTTGGTGCAGGTCATCGAACTGCCGGAGATGACGGAAGAGAATCCCAGCTAGTTCGATTGCAGCTCTGTTCCATCTCGCGGTCATTCAAAGATTGTGGAGGGTTCGATTTACCTTTCCGGAACGCGTGAACACTAAGGAAAGGGGAAGCGAACCAGGGACTCTGCAAATGACGGAACTCGATCTCCTCGTAAACGCCTCGTATGTGATCTTGATCGTTTCGTTCTTGATGCGCGACATCCTCTGGCTGCGCGTGCTCAACGTCGTTTCGGTCCTTCTCGAGGTCGCCTATTTTTACCTTCAACCGGCGCCACTGTGGCCTGTCATTGGCTGGAATCTGGCGCTGGTCGCGGTCAACGCCTATTGGATTACGCGCCTGACGCTGGAGCGCCGCCCGGTACACTTCTCGCCTGAAGATCAACGCCTGTACGATAAGGCGCTTCGCCCACTCAAGCCGCGCCACGCGCGCAAGCTGCTTGATGCGGGCCAGCGGAAGACTGTCCAAGCGGGCGAGCAGGTCGTGGCGCAAGGCCATCCGCTGAATACGCTGTCGCTTATCGCCGGAGGCAAGTTCAAGGTCGAGCGAGACGATGTTCTCGTCGATGAGATCGGTGAGGGACGTTTCGTCGGCAGCGTGACGTTTCTCAAGAACATCGAAGGCTTTCCCTCGCCTGTCACCTTCACGGCGGCTGAGCCGTCACGCGTGGTCTCGTGGGAAAATGACGCCCTAAAGCATTTGATCGGCGACGACACCGAACTCGCCATAGCGGTCGAGGCAAGCTTGGGCCTGGAACTGGCCCGGCTTCTGGACCATGCGCAGGACGACCTGGAGTTCGCGATCCTGAACCGCGGCGCGAAGGCCTCCGTCTAGGAGTCGCCGCCAGTGGGACGCTGGCGCCAGCTCGTCATAGACCGAAACCCCACGCCTACCCGCCATTTCGCGGGCCGCGTGGAACATCTTCGACCAAGTGTGAATTGATCTGGCTCAGGGCGAGACGTACCCTTCTGCAAGAGATAGAGCGCAGCGACAAGGAGGACGTTCCATGGATATGAACGAAATCCATGACTATGCGCGACGCTTCGTCGGCACGCATGGCGAGAAGGCGGCGGTGGAAGCCGCTCAGAGAGCCGCCGAATGCGAGAAGAGCGGCGACAAGACTCAGGCTCAGGATTGGCGCCGCATCGAAGCCGTGATCAAAGAGATGCGCGGGCCGCGCTCGACCTGAGCCTGTTTGCCGTATTCCGTCTATGAGGAGGACGGCTTGCGCTGCCTTGCCCGCGGCGCGGCTTGTACGGGCGCGGCCATGTCCTTGATGTGAAGGTCGCGCTGCGGGAACGGGATGGAGATGCCCGCCTCGCGCAATGCGCCCAGGATCGCGAAACGCAGGTCGCTCGACGACTTGATGCGCTCGCGGACGTCACGCAGGAACACGCGCAACTCGAAATCGAGTGACGAATCGCCGAAGCCGGCGAAGTGCACCACCGGCGGCGGGCTCTTGAGCACGCCGCGATGGCCTTGCGCGACGGCGAGCAGCGTAGACCGCAACAGCTCCATGTCTGTGCCGTAGTCGACGCCGATAGGGATGTCGAGGCGACAGCTCTTGTCGAGGTGCATCCAGTTGGTCACGGGGTCGGTGATGAGCGTCGCGTTCGGAATGATCACCGATTGCCGGTGAATGGTCTCGATCTCCGTCGAGCGCACGCTGATCCGCTTGACCGTGCCTTCCTCGCCGCCGACCTCGATGTAATCGCCGATCTTGATGGGACGCTCGACGAGAAGGATAAGGCCCGAGACGAAATTGTTGAAGATGCTCTGGAGCCCGAAGCCGATGCCGACCGAGAGCGCGCCCGCCACGAGGGCGATGTTGGAGAAGTCGAAGCCGAGATAGGAGATGCCGGCGAGCGCCGACAGAACGAAGCCGAGATAGCCCGTGCCGATCCGCATCGACTCGCCGAGACCGGTGTCGACATGCCGCCCGGTGAACACGCGGGCCGTGAGCCAGCGCTGCACGAAGCGCGTCAGCGCGAGTCCGAGCGCGAAGACACCAAGCGCAACGAGCACCGATTGCAGTGAGATACGCAAATTCCCGAATTGGAATCCGAAGAAGGCCGCCTGAATCCAGCCTTTGACCTCGATCCAATCGAAGCGCCACAGGAGCAGGAGGATGACGCTTCCGATCGCGAGAATGGTGATGTCGAGGAGCAGGCTGACGATGATCCGAATGGTAAACAGGGACGCTCCGCCCATGTCCTCGTCTTCGTCGATGTCGTCGTCGATGGCGCGTCCGGAGATGACGCTGACGCTGGAGATGGATTCGGCGGCGAGGTGCACGAGATACATGGTCCACAGCACGCCGGCGGTGGAGACGGCGTGGGTTCCCATGAAGCTGGCAAGCGACTCGTAGCCGAGCAGCGCGGCGAGCAGGATGAGCCCGGCCACGACGCCGACGAAGGTGAACAGCCATCCCTGCCAGCCGGTGAACGCGCCCTTGCGCGTGGTCGACCCGCTCTGGATCACCCACAGGGTCGCGGCGATCAGGATGCCGTAGAGCGCCGCGAAGAAGGTCGAGCGCAGCACCGTTACTTGATAGGGGGCGAAGACGACCACGTCGGCGAAGCCCAGGATATGATCGAGGAGCCATATCGTCACAACGGCCCACAAGAGTCCTGCGATCCGCCAAGACATAGCCGCGGGCGCGGACGGTATGAGTTTCCAGGCATCGTCCTCGGGCACGAGGGAGTGGCGGATGAGGAAGATGAGCGAGACGGCCCAAGCGGACGCCAGAACGGTCCGGGGCAGGAATCCGGCGAGCGAGGGATCCGCAAGGCCGGCAGCCGTGGCGATAAGGTAGAACGCCGCGAGGCCCATCCAGAAGGGCAGCGCGCTTCGGACCGTCTTCCGCAAGGCCCAGATGCCGCGGTCCTGTATCGTGGGCTCGGCCGGCCTGTTCGGCCGTTGCTTGGCGTCGACACGCGCCGCCATGTTCCTGACGAAGCTGTGCGTGCCGAGGAAGGCGCCGATGGGTGCGATGAAGACGAGGAGGAAGACGATGACGCCTGTGCTCCAGGCGCGCGCTAGCCAGTCGGCGATGGCTTCGAACCGCTGCTCGACTTGCATCGGCAAGCGTTCGAAGGCCGCAGGCAAGACGTAGGCGTAGAAATTGGGGACCGGGCTGAACAGCGATTCCGTGAACCGCTCGCGGCGCTCGTCATTGGCCGCGTCGATCAACTGCCCCGCGCGCACGAAGAGGAGATCGGCTTGCTTCAGCTTGCCGTCGAGGTCGGCGACCTCGGTGTCGAGCTTCTTGCGCTGCCGGGCGATCTCGGCGCTTTCCGGCGGCGCACCGTCTTTGGGCGCGGGTCCGAGCTTGGCGAGACGTTCCCGCGCGTCTTGCAGCTTCGGCTTGAGCTGTGCGCGTCGCTCCTCGATGGTCGCGCGCAACGCCTCGAGCGTGTCCGGGATGGCCCGGAGCTCCTCGTCCATCGTCGTCGGATCGGCGATGGCCTGCTCTTGGGTCTTGATCTGATTGGCCCAGGTCTCGAGCGCGGCGTCGAACGCGGCGACGGTCTTGTCCTCTGGGGTCTCGGGCTCCGGTGCCGGTGCGGCGGAAGCAGGCGCCTCCACGGCCATCGGAGCCTGGGGCTGCGCCGCCTCCTGGGCGCGGCCGTGCTCAGCGGCGCTCAGCAGGACGCCAAGGGTCGCGACGACAATGAGAACGGTCCGCCATGGCGGCATAGTCGGCAATCTCCTCCACGCCCGGTCGAGGGCACGAACCCTTCGCGCTTCCAATGGCTTACCGGATCGCGTGAGACATTGGGCACGACAATGCGGAAGATTGACGGCAGGCCAAGTCAGAGGGTTTTCGGGGTGAGGCCTGTATCCCACGTGGAGGCGGGGGGTGCAAATCACCGCGCCGCTCATGGTGGATGCAAAGGGAGGATCAGGCGCGGATGACGGGCAACCGGGCGCGCCGCGGCTCGATGCACACCAAGGCCGTGCACTGCCTCACGATCAATGCCTTTTGCGGTTGAGCGCGTCTCGCCACGATTTGCCGTGCTCCGAGAGCGACCCGGGCCCATTTTTCCGACGCGGTCCTGACGCCGGCGCGCGCGACATCTTGAGAGTGCGCCCGAGTCCACGCGAACGTGCGCGAAAGCTGGTCACGCCCCCGCGCCGTGATGACCAGGGCCCTCTCGGCGCACCGCGCGTAACCTTGGGACGCCGCGGCGAGAGCATTCCGCGTAAGGATGGGCGCCCTTGACCGCGTCCGAGACCAACCGTCCGAGGCGCGTGTTTGAAGCCCGCGTGCGAGGCGCTGCGACCGGACCCTTGCGCGCGCCCGGCTCGCCGAGGCTCTCTTGAGGACGGGCTGGGCGAGGATCGAAGCCTCGGCGTAGAGGATCGTCGCGCCGGCCGCGAACCGCTTCCGGAAGGCGACGCCGAGCACGTCGGATGTGCGCACCGTCCAAGTGAACCCGACGACAATTCCCGCATAGCCCCTTTGGGCGAGGAAGCGGCCCGTTCGCCAAGACCAAGCCGAAGCGGCGGAAGCCTCTCTTGCCAGCAGCAGCGCCAGCGCTTGCACCCTCGGGCTCGCCCAGGCCAGGGCTGCGGCGCCGTTCCGCGCCAGGAATGCCGCGGTCGCCCGCGTGACGGCGAAAGAGGTGAGCGCGAAGCGCCGCGTCATCCAGGCCGCGCGCTGGCGCCTGAGCTCCAGCCGCTGCAGCGCTTCCTGGCGTCGCAGGCGCTCGGCCCGGCGCCGCTCGTCGCGGTGGTAGCTTTCGAGCCAGCTGTGGTGTTGGGTCAGGTCTTCGAGGGCCGAAGCGATCATGCGCTTCGACCTGCTGATTTCGTCCTGGGCTGCCTCGACCGGGTCGAGGAAGTCGCTTGCACCAGACACGAGGATGTCCCCCTAGAGATCCCTTCAGGGCGTCCCCCGGCCTCCCGTCGGCTTGACGTAGCCTATACCCCAAACCCCTAACGCCACGTGAGTAAAATCCGTTCCCGGGTGCCCCGCCGATTTGCGCGCCTGTGCTACGATTCGCCTATGAGGGGCGCGATTCGCATTGTCGGCATCGATCCGGGCCTGAGGCGGACCGGTTGGGGCGTCATCGACACCGATGGCGTTCGGCTGGCTTACGTGGCCTGCGGCTCGGTGACCTCCGATTCCGACGGCAGTCTCGGCCATCGCCTGCGGCAATTGTTCGATGGTCTGTCGGAGGTGCTTACCCAGCTCGGCCCGGAGGAAGCTGCCGTCGAGCAGACCTTCGTCAACCGCGATGCCGCTGCCACCTTGAAGCTCGGCCAGGCGCGCGGCATCGCCATGCTGGTGCCGGCGCTAGCGGGTCTCACGATCGCCGAATATGCGCCGAACGCCGTCAAGAAGACCGTGGTGGGCGCCGGTCACGGCGACAAGACCCAGATCCGGGCCATGGTGAAGTGCTTGCTGCCGCTCGCCGCGCCCGACAGCGCCGACGCGGCGGATGCGCTCGCCATCGCCATCACCCATGCCCATGCGCGGAGTTGGACCAAGTTCGAAGCGTCCGTCGCGGTTGCGGTGAGGCTCCCATGATCGGCAAGCTCACCGGCACGGTCGATTCCGTGACGCTCACGACGGCGATCGTCGACGTGGGCGGCGTCGGCTACGAGGTGACGCTCGGCGCGCGCCAGCTTTCCGCGCTGCCGCCGGTGGGGGAGGTGGTGAGCCTCGCCATCGACACGCATTTCAGAGAAGACGGCGTCCGCCTCTACGGCTTCGCCACCGAGCATGAGCGCGCCTGGTTCCGGGCGCTGCAGACGGTGCAAGGGGTGGGCGCCAAGGTGGCGCTCGCCGTGCTCGGCACGCTTTCCGCAGCGGACCTCGCCAATGCGGTGGCCCTCCAGGACAAGAACCACGTGGCGCGCGCGCCGGGCGTCGGGCCCAAGGTCGCGGCGCGCATCGTCGCCGAGCTGAAGGACAAGATGCCGGCGCTTGCGCCCGCCCTCAGGCCGGGCGCCGGGCCTTCGCCCATCGCCACCCTTCCCGAAGGGCTCGCGGCGCGCGATGCGGTTTCGGCGCTCACCAATCTCGGCTATGCCCATGGCGAGGCGGCCGCGGCGGTCAGCGCGGCCATCGGCAAGGCGGGCCGCGAGGCGCGTGCCGAGGAGCTAATTCGCATCGGCCTTAAGGAGCTCGCCCAGTGAAGGTGCTTTGTTCAAATATTGGGCCGCGCAACGGGCTTTACCTCTCCCCTTGGGGGAGAGGTCGATCGCGTAGCGATCGGGTGAGGGGGAGCCGATCAATGTGTTTCCGAGGCCCCCTCACCCCAACCCTCTCCCCACAGGGGAGAGGGAGCTGGAGCGTGCACGATGGCTGAGCGGGTGCTGGCGGCAGCGAAGCGGGACGACGATCAGCCCGAGACGTCGCTCAGGCCGCAGACGCTCGACGAGTTCATCGGCCAGGCCAAGGTCTGCTCCAACCTCAAAGTGTTCATCGACGCGGCCCGCGCCCGGCGCGAGGCGCTCGATCACGTGCTGTTCGCAGGGCCGCCGGGTCTCGGCAAGACGACGCTCGCGCAAATCGTGGCGCGGGAACTCGGCGTCAATTTCCGCGCGACCTCGGGCCCGGTGATCGCCAAGGCCGGCGACCTCGCGGCGCTGCTCACCAATCTCGAAGACCGCGACGTGCTCTTCATCGACGAGATCCATCGGCTTAGCCCGGCGGTGGAGGAGATCCTCTATCCCGCCATGGAGGACTTCCAGCTCGACCTCATTATCGGCGAGGGGCCGGCGGCGCGGTCGGTGCGCATCGATCTCGCCAAGTTCACCCTGGTTGCCGCCACGACGCGCACCGGCCTTCTCACCACGCCTTTGCGCGAGCGCTTCGGCATTCCCATCCGGCTCGAATTCTACAATGTGGAGGAACTCGAGGAGATCGTGCGGCGCGGGGCACGCCTGCTCGGCCTGCCGCTGACGAATGAGGGCGCGCACGAGATCGCCCGGCGCGCCCGCGGCACACCGCGGGTGGCGGCGCGGCTCTTACGCCGCGTGCGCGATTTCGCGAGTGTCGACGGAACGGGCGCGGTCGACGCCAAGCTCGCCGACAGCGCCCTGTCGCAGCTCGAAGTGGACGGGCGCGGGCTCGACGCGCTCGACCACCGGTATCTGCGACTGATCGCGGTGAACTATGGTGGCGGGCCGGTGGGAATCGAGACCATCGCCGCCGGATTGTCGGAGCCGCGCGACGCCATCGAGGAGATCATCGAGCCTTATCTGTTGCAGCAAGGCTTCATCGCGCGCACGCCGCGCGGCCGCGTGCTCACCGGGCTCGCCTTCGGCCATCTCGGGATCACGCCGCCGGCCCAGCCGGCGCAGTTCCCGCTGTTCAACGGCAGCGATGAGTCGTGAGCAACTGGCCGGACCTTGCGGGGCGCATCGAGGGCGACACCCATGTCCTGCCGATCCGCGTCTATTTCGAGGACACGGATTTCGCCGGCCTCGTCTATCACGCCAACTATCTGAAGTTCTGTGAGCGCGGCCGCTCCGACTTCATTCGCCTGCTCGGCATCTATCACCAGGACCTCGCCAATCCGGACGAGGGCGAAGCATCGGTGTTCGTGGTGCGCCGTATCGAGATCGATTATCTCCGGCCCGCCCGCCTCGACGACGTGCTCGAAGTCGTCACACGCTGCGGAGAGGTTGGCGGCGCGAGCCTCACTCTCGTCCAGGAGGTCCGGCGCGGAGAGACCGTAATCGTGCGGGCCAAGGTCGTGGTGGTGCTGGTGTCCGCTTCCGGGAAGCCGCAGCGGCTCGGACAAATGGTCCGGGGTGCCCTTGAACGATTCGTTAAGTAAAGGTGTTGAACGTAGCTAACAGGGATAAACCAATTTCTTTGCGCCGGCCGGAACCGCGCCAAGGCCAAGCGGAACGAGCCCAAGTTTAGTCACAATGGCTCTTGAAAGCTTGGGTCCACGGGCGAAATGCGGTTCCCTCCGGCGATCTCTGATCCCTGCGGGATAACCCCGCGGGACCAAGCGGCCGGCTCGAAGGCTGATGCCTTAAGGCCCAAGCGCTTGAGCTCATGCCATGAGGCCTGAATGAATCCGTCGGATGTCGCCGTCGATCTGTCGATTTGGCAGCTTTTTCTCAACGCCCATATCGTCGTCAAGATCGTCATTCTCGGGCTGCTCGCCGCCTCGATCTGGAGTTGGGCGATCATCTTCGAGAAGTTCTTCCTGTTCGCCAAGACGCGCAAAGAGACCGACAAGTTCGAGCAGGTCTTTTGGTCGGGCCAATCGCTCGACGAGCTCTATACGGCGCTGGCGCAGCGGCGGAACACCGGCATGGCGGCGCTGTTCGTGGCGGCGATGCGCGAGTGGAAGCGATCGACCGAACGCGAGGGCGACCGGGGCGCGCGGCCGATGCCGGGCGTACAGCTCAGGGTCGAGAAGGTCATGGACGTGACCATCTCGCGCGAAGTGGAGCGGCTCGAGCGGCGGCTTACCTTCCTCGCCACGGTCGGTTCGACGGCGCCCTTCATCGGCCTGTTCGGCACGGTGTGGGGCATCATGACGAGCTTCCAGGCGATCGCGACCAGCAAGAACACGAGTCTCGCAGTGGTGGCGCCGGGCATCGCCGAGGCCTTGTTCGCCACCGCGCTCGGCCTGCTCGCGGCCATTCCGGCCGTCATTTTCTATAATAAATTCAATAGCGACGTGGCCCACCACGCGGCGCGTCTGGAAGGCTTCGCCGACGAATTCTCGGCCATCCTGTCGCGGCAGATCGACAAGACGACGTGAGGCAGCAATGGGCGTAGGACTTCAGCCAGGGGGTGCACTCGCCAATCGCCGCGCAAGGCGGCGCTCCCGCCTGCCGATGAGCCAGATCAACGTCACGCCTATGGTGGACGTGATGCTCGTGCTGCTCATCATCTTCATGGTGACGGCGCCGCTCCTCACGGTCGGCGTCGATATCGATGCCAACGCGACGTTGCCCGAGGTGAAGCTGCCGCAAACGGAAGCCGGCCCCGTGAGCCCGGAGAAGGCACCGCTCAGCATCACCGTCGATGCGGCGGGAAAGATCTTCCTCCAAAACACAGAAATCAGCTTTGACGAACTTGTGCCAAAACTTGCTGCTATCCGCGATGCCGGTGGCGGCACGCAAGTTTGGGTCCGCGGCGATAAAGGCACGGCCTACGGCAACGTCGCGAAGGTGCTGGTCCGGATCAAGGAAGCCGGCCTGCCTGTGACCCTCGTCACCGATAAGACGGATCAACCCTGACGAGGAGCCCTGCACCTTCATGGGGCCGAGTACCTTCATCTCTGCGGCGCTGCACGTGGCGGTCGTGCTGTTCGTGATCGTCTCTTTTCCGTCGTCCCGGATGCAGCCTGCGCCGCTCGTCGCCATTCCGGTCGATCTCTCGACGGCCTCGGACCTCACCAAGGTCAAGGCCGGCACGCGCGAGGCCAAGGACGAGGGGCCGGTCGCCGGCAAGCCCGAAGCGAAGCCGCAAGCGGTGAAGGAGAAGGTCGAGAAGGCGCCGGAGAAGACCGCCTCGATCGACAAGACGACGCCGGAACCGCCCAAGCCCGCGCCGAAGACCGACCCGAAGCCCGAGAAGAAAGAAGCGGCGGCGAAGCCCGACCCGAAACCTGAGAAGAAAGCCGAGGCGCCAAAGCCTCAGCCGAAGCCCTCGGTTCCCGCTAGAAAGCCGGAGCCGCCGAAGCCTGCGCCCAAGCAGGAATTCGACACGGACAATATCGCGGCGCTTCTCAACAAGATCCCCGACGCGAAGGACGAGCCCAAGCCGCAGGAGCTTGCGGAGGAGACGAAGCCGGTGCGCGGGCAGACGAACGGTGCGGACATGACAATGTCGGTCAACGAGCTCGACGCGCTGCGCGCCCGCATCTCCGATTGCTGGACGCCGCCGCCGGGCGGCCTCGGGGCCGACGCCATCGTCGTCAAGATCAGGCTCAAGCTCAACGAGGACGGCACGCTCGAAGGCTACCCGACCGTGACCAATCAGGGGTCCTCGCCCTTCTTCCAGGCCGCCGCCGACAGCGCGGTACGCGCCGTCTACCAGTGCCAGCCCTACACGCTGCCGGCTGAGAAATATGCGCTCTGGCGGGACATGATCCTCAATTTTGACCCAAGCCTGATGTACCGCAGCGGCTAGATGCGAATGAGAACGACTCGGCTTTCCACGAAACTTGCGCTTGCCACGCTGCTCGGCGTGCTGTGCTTGCCCGTGCCGGCTCATGCCGTGCTCGAGGTTGACATCACCCAGGGCACCATCCAGCCGTTGCCGATCGCGATTCCGGAGTTCGCCGCCGGTCTCGGAATCGATCCCGAGGCCGCGCAAGAAATCTCGAACGTCGTGACGAGCGATCTCAAGTCGTCAGGCCTGTTCGCGCCCATCGATCCGCGGGCGTACATCGAGCGCGGTCTCGACATGAACAGCGTGCCCCGCTTCGACGACTGGCAGGTCATCAATGCCCAAGCGCTGGTCGTCGGCCATGTCGGCGCGTCGAACGGGAAGCTGCGCGCCGAGTTCCGGCTATGGGACGTGCTGTCCGGCAAGCAGCTCGTCGGTGAGCAGGTGTTCGCGCGGCCGCAAGAGGCGCGCCGCCTGGGCCACATCATCGCCGATGCCATCTATGAGCGCGTCACCGGCGAAAAGGGCTATTTCGACACGCGAATCGTCTTCGTCGACGAATCCGGTCCCAAGGACAAGCGCATGAAGCGCCTCGCCATCATGGACCAGGACGGCCACAACATCAGGCTCCTCACGACGGGCCAGAACCTCGTGCTCACGCCGCGCTTCAGCCCCTCGACCCAAGAGATCACCTTCATGTCCTATGAGGGGGCCGTGCCGCGGGTTTATCTGCTCAATGTCGAGACCGGGCAGAAGGAGGTCGTGGGCTCGTTCCCGGGCATGAGTTTTGCCCCGCGCTTCTCGCCGGACGGCCAGCGCATCGTCATGAGCTTCGAGGAAGGCGGCAATGCCAACCTGTTCGCCATGGATCTACGGACCCGGCAGACCATGCAGCTCACCAACACGGACGCCATCGACACGGCGCCCTGCTATGCGCCCGACGGCCGCCAGATCACCTTCGAGACCGACCGGGACGGGACCAAGCAGATCTATGTCATGGACGCTGACGGGAGCAATCAGCACCGGATCAGCCAGGGGCAGGGAAGCTATTCGACCCCGGTCTGGTCGCCGCGGGGCGACCTGATCGCCTTCACCAAGCTGCTCAACGGGCGCTTCCTGATCGGAGTGATGAAGCCTGACGGCTCGGGCGAGCGCATCCTTACGGAAGGCTTCCACAACGAGGGTCCGACCTGGGCGCCCAACGGCCGGGTTCTCATGTTCTTCCGCGAATCGCCGGGCGCAACAGGGGGACCGCGGCTCTACACCATCGACCTCACGGGCTATAACGAGCGCCAGGTGGCAACGCCTGCTTTCGGCTCGGATCCGGCCTGGTCTCCGCTGATAAATTAGGCAATTTCCGCCATTTTTCCGGGTGGTTGTGGGGTTCGCGGGGCGGTTGCGGCGTAAATGCAACACCTAGTTACCTAATCTTAATCCGAGCCCCCCAACGTCGTTAACCACACCTTGATCGGCGTCCCCGGCGGGGATAGCTTGAATGGGCTGGAGGATGAGATTCGGAGTGGCATTTTCGCATCATTGACCAGCAAAACGGTCTTGGGACCCTAGTCCGAACTTGATCCGATTGCGCCGCACCGATACATGCAAAGACGGCTATTGCCGTTTTAACCAAAGGAGAGAAGACCATGCAGGGTTTGAAGGGCGTTATCGCTGCCGCCATGCTCGTGGCCGCCGCCATTTCTCTCGGTGGCTGTTTCGGCCATCACGAGAAGGCCGTTGTGACTGAGCCGCTGAAGCTCGGCTAACAACAGGGTTTAGCAGGCTGTTCGCGTCTAACCGCGCGAGCGCCTGCCGGAAACCCTCGGGTTTCCAATGGATTATGGATGCCGGAACGCCGCAGCGAATGCGGCGGCGTTCCAGGCATCCGTTTCCTATTTCGGCCTGAGTTTCACTCGGGCGCCGGCTCAGGCCGGCTTGAGCAATCCCCGCAAATCGCCCCGCTTTGGCCTTGCTATGGCCTTCACCAGCTAAGACCCCGTTAAGGATTGGGCCTCTACGATTTTCCTAAAATCGGGGGAGTAATTAGTCATGCGTTTCCGTGGTGGGTTCAACCACGCCTGCAGGGTCGCGGGCGTGCTTCTCTTTGCCTTTGCGATTGCCGCCTGCTCACGCCCGCAGCAGCAGCCGCAGGAATACGGGCTCAGCGGCGGAGGGCCGGTAACCCCGGGGAGTTCCAGGGATTTCACCGCCAATGTGGGCGACCTGGTGCACTTCCAGGAAGACAGCTCGGCGCTTACGGGCCAAGCCCAGGCCACCTTGCGCGGCCAGGCGCGTTGGCTCAACCAATACCCGCAATACGCGGTGGTCATCGAGGGCCATGCCGATGAGCGGGGCACGCGCGAATACAATCTTGCGCTGGGCGCCCGGCGCGCCATGGCGGTCAAGGGCTTCCTGGTGCGCCAGGGCGTCAACAGCGCGCGGATCCGGACGATCTCCTATGGCAAGGAGCGGCCGATCGCGGTGTGCGATGAGCCCCGTTGCTGGCAGCAGAACCGGCGGGCGCAGACAGCTCTGAACAGCGGGGCCATCGCCCGCTACTAGGCCTTGTCGCGGCGCGTTTTGTGGGCCAAACACATCTCAGTTTGGCCCCAAACGCCACGGCACATTGGCGGCGGCCAGCGCCCCAGCGTTTGCGCCGGCCGTGCTGACAAGGTCTCAGAATCGTGTCTCCATTTGCGCTTACACGGCGGGCCACCCTGGCGGCCTGTCTTCTCGTCCTCGCAACTGCCCCGGGCGTCAGTTTCGCCCAGGACAGCGACGCTGCCCGCATCGGGAAGCTCGAAGCGGAGGTCGCCAATCTCAAGGTCATGGTGGGGACGCTCGAATCTCTGGTCCGGACATCGCCACGCCCGACGGCTGCACCGGAGACCAGCGTCGTCCAGGCGGCGCCAAGTCAGGACGATCTCGACCCGCGGGTCAGCGCGCTGGAGACGCAGATCGGGGCGCTTACCAATCAGATCGAACACCTCGGCCAGAAAATGGGCGCGCTCGAGGGGAACGTCGCCGCGGCGCCGGAGGCGACCCGAGCCCTCAGCGATAAGGTCGAAGCGCTCGAACGGAAAATGAGCGCGCTCGAAGCGAAGCTCGATGCCGCATCGCAGGCGGAGTCCGTGGCGGCAGCGCCGCCGGAAGAGCCCGCGGCGGTTCCCCCGGCGCGTCCGGCGATCATGCCCGAGCCGGCGGCGCCGGAGACGACTGCGTCTTCCGAGCCGGCACCCGTCATGCCCAAGACCGTTACGCCCAAGACCGTCGTGCCCGCGCCCGCAGAAGAGTTCGACCCAACGAAGCCGCGCTGGTACGGGCCGCGGCCTGGCGATGAGGCGAACGAGGCGGCAGGCCCACAATCGATCTCACCGCCCGGCGCGACCGGTTCGGTGCAGCAAAACTTGCCTCAGAGCTTCGCGGCGCTTCCCAACGAGAACGCCCAGGCGCTCTACGACCAAGGCTATGGCGATTTCCTCCAGCGCGACTATCCGGCGGCGGAGAAATCCTTCGCCAAGCTCGTCAGCGCCTATCCGAAGGATCCGCTTGCCGGCAGCGCGCAATATTGGGTGGGCGAGAGCTATTACGTCCGCAAGGAGTACAAGAAGGCCGCCGATAGTTTCCTCACCGGCTATCGCAAATATTCCGGCAGCGAAAAGGCGCCCGACACCCTGCTCAGGCTCGGCATGTCGCTCGCCGCGCTCGGCCAGAAGGACGCCGCGTGCTCGACCTTCCAGGAGCTCAAAGACAAGTTCCCCGACGCGCCCGCGAACATCCAGGATCAGGCGAAGGGCGAGGCGGGAAAGGCGGGTTGCTGACCATGCGCACCGGGCCCGTCTCCCGCGATGAGCTGGACGCGCTGTTCGCACCGTTCACGCGCTTTCCCCGCATTGCGGTCGCCGTGTCCGGCGGCCCCGACAGTCTTGCGCTCATGCATCTCGCCGTGCGTTGGCGCGCGGCGCGACGCGAAGGCCCAACGCTCACCGTGCTCACGGTCGATCATGGCTTGCGCGCGGGCTCGCGCGACGAGGCGTTGATGGTCGGCCGTGCCGCGAAGGCGCTTCAGGTGCCGCATGCGACCCTCACCTGGAAGCATGACGGCGATGTCGGCGCGAGCCTGCAAGCGAAGGCGCGCGTGGCGCGCTACGATCTGATGGCCGCTTACTGCCACAGCCATGACATTCCCGCGCTCGCCACCGCACATCATCTCGACGATCAGGCCGAGACGTTCCTGATGCGGCTGAAGCGCGGCAGCGGTCTCGACGGTCTCGCCGCGATTCCCGCGGAAGGCAGTTGGGCGGGGCTGACCCTGCTCAGGCCGCTGCTCGATCTGCCGAAGGCGCGGCTCGTGGCGACGCTGGACGAGGCGCGCGTGCCGTTCATCGTCGATCCGAGCAATGCGGATCGGCGATTCGAACGGGGGCGCATGCGCCACACTGCCGATACACTCGTGACGCTCGGGCTCACACCGGCGGCGATCGCGCTTTCGGCGCGGCGCTTGCGGCGCGCCCGCGCGGCGCTCGACCAAGTGGCGCGCGACTTCATCGGTGCCCACGCGGAAACGAGCGCGGCGGGCTATGCCATGGTCGATCCCGCGGCGCTCGCCGCCGCGCCGGAGGAGATTGCGCTGCGTGCCTTGTCGGGACTCATCGCCACGGTCGGCGGCGCCGAGGACACGGTACGGCTCGCCAAGCTCGAGGCGCTGCTCGCCGCGCTGAAGAAGAGCCCGGACAAGGCGCACACGCTCGGCCGCTGCCGCATCGCACCCCATCGCGGACGGCTCGGTCTCTTCCGGGAGATGCGAAAAGACGGGCTGCCGGTGCTCAGACTTCGCCCCGGCGAGCGCACATTGTGGGACAATCGGTTCAGAATCGAGCTCGGAGGCCGCGAATCCTCGCCGATTACCGTCAGGGCGCTCGGCGAAGAGGGCTTGCGAACGCTGAAGGAGCGCGAGGCGCTTCCCGCCGCCCTGCCGCGGCTCGCGGTCCGGGCCTTGCCCGCCTGCTGGCGGGGCAACCGGCTGCTCGGCCTTCCAGATCTCGGGCAGGCGCCATCCTCCGGCCTCGTGCCATCCTTGCGCCACGAAGAGGGCCTTGACTGCCGGGCGGTCTTCCTCCACGGGGCGATTGAGGGACGAGGCGGGACGCCGCAGCAAGCTTAAGCTGTTGAGGAAGCGTGCACCTCTTTGCGTTAGCTTTACTTGGCAAAAGATGTGCCTGTTCCTATGTTAACGAAGCTCGCTGAGCCATTCTGCGCCAGTATTGGGAGGTCTATGCCCCGAGGCGCGTGCCGTAGATCAAGCCGTCAGGTCAGTTCATGAATTCGAACTTCCGTAACTTCGTCATCTGGGTGTTTATCGGCCTGCTCTTGGTCGCACTCTTCAACCTGTTCCAGACCCCGGGCGTCCAAGTCCGCGGCAACGAGATCAGCTTCTCGCAGCTGCTCTCCGAGGTTGATAATGGCAACGTCCAGGACGTGACTATCGCCGGCAACCAGATCACCGGTCATTTCGCCGACGGCCGCGGCTTCCAGACCTACGCGCCGAACGACCCGAACCTCGTCGACCGGTTGGACAAGAAAGGCGTGAAGATCACCGCCAAGCCGTCCGAGGACGACGTGCCTTCGCTATTCGGCGTGCTGATCTCCTGGTTCCCCATGCTGCTCCTCATCGCCGTGTGGATCTTCTTCATGCGCCAGATGCAGTCGGGCGGCGGCCGCGCCATGGGCTTTGGCAAGTCGAAGGCGAAGTTGCTGACCGAGCGGCATGGGCGCGTGACCTTCGATGACGTCGCCGGCGTCAACGAAGCCAAGGAAGACCTGCAAGAGATCGTCGAGTTCCTGCGCGACCCGCAGAAGTTCCAGAAGCTCGGCGGACGCATCCCGCGCGGCGCGCTTCTCGTCGGACCTCCCGGCACCGGCAAGACGCTGCTTGCGCGCGCCATCGCCGGCGAGGCGAACGTGCCGTTCTTCACCATCTCGGGCTCCGACTTCGTGGAGATGTTCGTCGGCGTGGGCGCGTCCCGCGTGCGCGACATGTTCGATCAGGCGAAGAAGAACGCGCCCTGCATCATCTTCATCGACGAGATCGACGCCGTCGGCCGCCATCGTGGCGCGGGCCTCGGCGGCGGCAATGACGAGCGCGAGCAGACGCTGAACCAGTTGCTCGTCGAGATGGACGGGTTCGAGGCGAACGAGGGCATCATCCTCATCGCCGCGACCAACCGCCCCGACGTGCTCGATCCCGCGCTGCTGCGTCCCGGCCGGTTCGACCGCCAAGTCGTGGTGCCGCGTCCCGACATCATCGGCCGCGAAAAGATCCTGAAGGTGCATGTGCGCAAAGTGCCGCTCGCGCCTGACGTTGATTTGCGCGTCATCGCGCGCGGCACGCCGGGCTTCTCCGGCGCCGACCTCGCCAACCTCGTCAACGAGGCGGCGCTGCTCGCCGCGCGCCGTTCCAAGCGTCTCGTCACTCAGCACGAGTTCGAGGACGCCAAGGACAAGGTGATGATGGGCGCCGAGCGCCGCTCCATGGTCATGACCGAGGAGGAGAAGACGCTCACCGCCTATCACGAGGGCGGGCATGCGCTGGTCGCGCTGCACCAGCCCGCGTCCGATCCCGTGCACAAGGCGACCATTATTCCGCGTGGCCGCGCGCTCGGCATGGTCATGCGCCTGCCGGAGCGGGACCAACTCTCCCATACCCGCGCCAAGCTGAAGGCGGACATCACCGTCGCCATGGGCGGCCGCGTGGCCGAGGAGATCGTGTTCGGCTACGAGAAGGTGACGTCCGGCGCGTCGTCCGACATCAAGATGGCGACGCAACTCGCCCGCGCCATGGTCACCCAGTTCGGCATGTCCGATAAGCTCGGGCCTTTGGCCTATGGCGACAACGAGGAGGAAGTGTTCCTCGGCCATTCCGTGGCGCGTACGCAGAGCCTCTCGGACGAGACGCAGACCATCGTCGATGAGGAGATCCACCGCCTGGTCGATGAATCCTACGAAGGCGCGCGGAAGATCATCTCCGAGAACATCGACGATTTGCACACGATCGCCCGCGGGCTTCTCGAGTACGAGACGTTGAGCGGCGACGAGATCAAGAACCTCTTGAACGGCAAGCCGCCGGTACGCGACTTCACCGCAGAAGAGCCGGTACGTCCCGGCCCGCAGTCGTCCGTGCCGACCGCAGGCCGGGGCAAGAAGCCGCCGGAGCCCGAAGCCGGGGGCATGGAGCCTCAGCCGACCTAGACCCAAGGCGGACCAGCATTCCAACCTGTGCGCATGCCCGGCCCTCGTGCCGGGCATGTTGCTTGTGCTAAGGCTCGCCCATGGCGGACGGGAAGCTCTATCTCAGGCCCATCGGATTCCTCTACGGGCCGCCGGCGGACGCGGCGGTCGAGGACGGCTTGGCGCTGCCTTTGGCGGGCGGGCCGATCGCATTCACGTCGGCGGTGCTGATCGAAGGCGACCCGACCAGCTCGCAGCGGCGGCTCTTCACGGCGCATGCGCTCAAAGAGGCGCGCGACGCCGATCTCAATGCTGTGCTTAAGCGGGTGATGCGGCCACGCCCGCCTTTCGCGGGCTTGAGCCTGACGCGACCGCTGCTCATGGGCATCGTCAACGTCACGCCGGATTCTTTCTCCGATGGCGGTCTCTACGACGAGACCGAAGGCGCCATCACCCATGCGGCGGAGCTTGCTTCGGAAGGTGCCGCGATCGTCGACATCGGCGGGGAGTCGACACGGCCCGGCTCGGACCCGGTCGAGCACGACGAGGAGCTTTCCCGCGTTTTGCCGGTGCTGGAAGGACTCAACGGTTTTCAGGCCGTCATCTCCATCGATACCCGTAAAGCGTCCGTGGCCAAGGCTGCCGCCAAAGCCGGCGCCAAGATCCTCAACGACGTGTCCGCGCTGAGCTACGATCCGGTCTGCCTGGACGTGGCGGCGGAGACGGGGCTCGACGTGGTGCTCATGCACGCGCAAGGCGAGCCCAAGACCATGCAGGACAATCCCAGCTACGACGACGTGGTGCTCGAGGTGTTCGACTACCTGGAAGCGCGCATCAAGGCCTGCGAGGCCGCAGGCATCGGCCGGGCGCGTATCGCCGTCGATCCGGGGCTCGGCTTCGGCAAGACGCTCGCCCACAACCTCGCGCTTCTCGCCAATCTCAGCCTGTTCCACGGGCTCGGCGTGCCTCTCCTCGTAGGCGCCTCGCGCAAGCGCTTTATCGGCGGGGTGGGGCAGGGCAAGGACCCCAAGACCCGGGATCCGGGCAGCCACGCCGCGGCGATTGCCTCCGCCGCCCAAGGCGTGCAGATTCTCAGGGTGCATGACGTGGCCGGCAGCCGCCAAGCCCTTGAGGTCTGGCGCGCCAGCATGTTTGGCACTGAAAATTAAGGGCAATTCGACGCCGGCCTGGGCTTCCAGGTGTAATTTTTGCTTACATTTTTTGAACGCATCAGGCGTATTGGAGGAGCATAATCCCGTCTCGCGCCAGGCGGAGCTGCAAACGGGGCGGATACCGCCAGGCGTCGTAGACGGGGGAAAGACCGGGATGGCTCGCAAATTTTTTGGCACGGACGGGATCCGTGGCAGCGCCAACTCGTATCCGATGACGTCGGAGGTGGCGCTCAAGGTCGGCATGGCTGCCGGCAAGGTGTTCACCAACGGCTCCTACCGTCACCGGGTGGTGATCGGCAAGGACACGAGGCTGTCCGGCTACATGATCGAATCCGCGCTGGTGTCCGGTTTCACCGCCGTGGGCATGGACGTGTTCCAGCTCGGTCCGATGCCGACGCCTGCCGTCGCCATGCTGACCCGCTCGCTCCGTGCCGATCTCGGCGTGATGATCTCCGCCTCGCACAACCCGTATGTCGACAACGGCATCAAGCTGTTCGGGCCGGACGGCTACAAGCTGTCCGACGAGCAGGAGGCCGAAATCGAGGCGCTGATGGAGGGCGACACCTCGGCGCTTCTCGCATCGCCGGAGCGGATAGGCCGCGCAACCCGCATCGACAGCGCGCGTGAGCGCTATATCGAGTTCGCCAAACGCACCCTGCCGCGCAATCTCCGCTTCGACGGCATCAGGGCCGTAATCGATTGCGCCAATGGCGCCGGTTACAAGGTGGCGCCCGAGGCGCTGTGGGAGCTCGGCACCGAGGTCATCAAGATCGGCGTCGATCCGAACGGCCTCAACATCAACAAGGATTGCGGCTCGACTGCGCCGCAGAATCTGATCCGCAAGGTCAGCGAGGTGCGCGCCGATATCGGCATCGCGCTCGATGGCGACGCGGACCGCGTGGTCATCGTGGACGAGAAGGGCCGCATCATCGACGGCGATCAGCTGATGGCGGTGATCGCCGAGTTCTGGCTGAGGCGCGGACGGCTCGCCGGCGGCGGCGTGGTCGCGACGGTGATGTCCAATCTCGGCTTGGAGCGCTATCTGGAAGATTTGGGGCTGGGGCTCGCGCGCACCCCGGTCGGCGACCGCTACGTGGTCGAGTACATGCGCCAGCACGGCTACAATGTCGGCGGCGAGCAGTCCGGCCATATCGTGCTGTCGGACTTCTCCACCACCGGCGACGGCCTGGTCACGGCCCTGCAAATCCTCGCCGTGGTGGCCCAGAGCGGCAAGCCGGTGAGCGAGGTGTGCAACCGCTTCGAGCCCCTGCCGCAGGTGCTCGAGAACGTCCGCTACAAGAACGGCCAGCCGCTCGACAATCTCGGTGTGCAGCGGGCCATCAACGACGGCAAATCGAGGCTCGGCAATGCCGGCCGGCTCGTGATCCGTCCCTCCGGAACGGAGCCCGTGATTCGGGTGATGGCGGAGGGCGACGACGAAGGACTGGTGAAGACGGTGGTGTCCGACATCGTCCATGCCTTATCGGACGCGGCGGCGGCTTAGGCCCGCTCGGCGCTTATTCAGAAAATCCAACTTTTTCAGCGGCTTGTAGGGCGCGGATGGCAGGGTGTTGCCGCTTTGCAGCGCGCGTCCCGCGATGGAACCCGGTTTAGGAGTCCGTTAACCATTCCAGCCCGATAGTCCCCGAATGAGACAGCCAGCGTGACCTGAGCATCAGGAGATTGGTTCGCCAGGCTGCAGTCAGAAGGGGATAACGATGGGACAGACTCGCTCACTCATTACCGCAATGGCCCTGGTCTTGGGCTCCACGGCCGGCGCTTACGCCGCCGATCTTGGACTTCCGCCGCCGCCGCCGCTTGCGCCGGTGGCTTGCCCCGGTTGCACGGGGCCGGTCTACTTCAAGGGGTTTGTCGGCGCCGCCAATCCGTCGGTCGACAGCATCTCCACGCCGGACTATCGCTTCAACGACTTCCAGGTGTTCCACGAAGACATTAAGAGCTCGCCGCTCTTCGGTGTCGGCATCGGCTACCAGTTCAACACCTGGCTGCGCTTCGACATCACCGGTGAGTACCGGGGCGATGCGACCTTCTTCGGCCAGGACCGCTATCCGGGCGGCAACGGCACGTTCAACGTGGACTCCAACGCTGCTGACCATACCTTCCTGCCGGGCACCAACGAATACACCGCCGACATCCAGAGCTGGGTCGGTCTCGCCAACGCCTATATCGATCTTCCCAATATCTGGTGCATCACGCCCTGGGTTGGCGGCGGCATCGGTCTCGCCTCGGTTTCGGTGAACGGCCTGAAGGACGTCAACGTGCCGAACGGGAGCGTGTTCTACGGCGCCGACAACACCCAGACGAATTTCGCCTGGGCCTTCTATGGCGGTCTCTCCTACGACGTGAACCCGTCGCTCACGCTCGACCTGTCCTACCGTTACCTCAACCTGGGTGACGCGCGGAGCGGCAGGGTGACGGCCTACGACAACAGCGCCTCCTATGCCGGTCTCGACATCGACAACATCCATTCAAACGACGTGATGCTTGGCGTGCGCTGGAAGCTCGGACATCAGCCCACGGCGCCAATGCCGGTCGCCTTCAAGTAAGCCCATCCACCACAGCCGACTGCTAGCCTTACCGCCCGTCCTTTGGACGGGCGGCTTTTTTTGCGCGCAGCACTGCGCGTCCCTGCGGCACTTGACGAGTCGTTTGCAGGCAAGCATGTCTTGGCCATGACGCTGCCAGCAAAACCCTCGGTACGCCCCGAGAACCCACGCTTCTCGTCCGGCCCCTGCACCAAGCACAAGGGCTGGTCGCTCGAGGGCCTTAAGGGCGCGCTGCTCGGCCGCAACCACCGCCAGAAGGAGACGAAAGCGCGCATCGAGGCGGCGCTCGTCAAAACCCGCGACCTGCTTGAGCTGCCGCCGGACTATCGCGTGGCGCTCGTGCCCGCCTCCGACACGGGCGCGGTCGAGATGGCGCTGTGGTCGCTTCTCGGTCCGCGGGGCGTCGACGTGCTCGCCTGGGAGGCGTTCAGCCGCGACTGGGTGACCGACATCGTCGAGCAGCTCAAGCTCGGCCACGTCCGTGCGCTCACGGCGCCCTATGGCGAGCTGCCCGATCTCGCCCAGGTCGATTTCACCCGCGACGTGGTGTTCGCCTGGAACGGCACGACGTCGGGCGTGCGCGTGCCGAACGGCGATTGGATCGCAAGCGATCGCGAAGGTCTCACGATCTGCGACGCCACCTCGGCGGTGTTCGCGCAAGACATCGATTGGCGGAAGCTCGATGCGGCGACCTTCTCCTGGCAGAAGGTGCTAGGCGGCGAGGCGCAGCACGGCATGCTGATCCTCTCCCCGCGGGCGATCGCGCGGCTCGAGGACCACACGCCGCCTTGGCCGCTGCCGAAGCTGTTCCGCATGACGAAGGACGGCAAGGTGATGGAGGATCTGTTCGAAGGCTCGACCATCAACACGCCGTCCATGCTGTGCCTCGAGGACTATATGGATGCGCTTTCGTTCGTCGAAAGCGTCGGCGGTCTGAAAGGCACCATCGCGCGGTCGGACGCCAATGCCGCCGTCATCGCCGACTGGGTGGCGCGGACGCCGTGGGTGGAGTTCCTGGCGCGCGCACCGGAGACGCGCTCCAACACGTCCGTGTGCATGAAGATCGTCGATCCCGAGGTTGCGGCCTTGTCGCCACGATTGCGCGACGATTTTCCGCGGCGGATGGCGGCGCGGCTCGGCGACGAGGGCGTCGCCTACGATGTCGCCTCCTATCGCGACGCGCCGCCAGGCCTTCGCATCTGGACCGGGGCGACCGTCGAGAAAGCGGACGTGGAGGCTCTCATGCCGTGGCTCGACTGGGCGTTTGCGTGCGAGAAACGTGCTCTGGTCAAGGCGGCTTGACCTCACGTCGCGGCGGGCTGCTGTCCCCCGCGCCCCTGACCCCTTCCTAGATGGAAAGGGTCAGGAGTCGCGTCAGGCGAAGCGCTATCCTCTACGAGTGGGTTGCCTCAGCTCGTTACGGGCATGGTGGATCGGCTTGTGAACCGGGGGTGGCGGGGTCTCGGCCTTGGTGGGTGCCCCCGCATAGGGGCATGTCTCGGCGTTTGGCGTCTCCATGCACTGGGGGATCATAGCGAGGGCGGGGGTCAGCGTGGCGGCGGTCAGCGTGGCTGCCGCGGCGGCGCCTATGATTACGCTTCTAAGCATCGGATTGACTCCTTTGAGTCGTCGGTTGTTTTGGTGGTAGGGGGGAAGTAGCCACCAAACGATCAAACCTCTTGCATGTCCGCCGGTTCCTGCGCGCGCCGACGCACGCCAACGTGTCGCACCGTGCTCCCGCCCGGCCGGGCTTGCCTTGGAATCTTGCCGAAAGGAAACGCGACAAGCGCACTCGCATCTGTCCGGGCCTCGCGCTATAACGGCACACGGCCCTGCCTCCCGCGGGGCCGTTTCTGCGTTTGATTCCAGGATTTAGAGGATTTCATCGTGGCCAATGTCGTGGTCGTCGGCTCCCAATGGGGCGACGAAGGCAAGGGCAAGATCGTCGATTGGCTGTCGGAGCGCGCCGACGTGGTGGTGCGCTTCCAGGGCGGCCACAATGCCGGCCACACGCTTGTGGTCGACGGGACGACCTACAAGCTCTCGCTGCTGCCGTCAGGTGTGGTGCGCAAGGGCAAGCTCGCGGTCATCGGCAACGGCGTCGTGGTCGATCCTTGGGCCTTGGCCGAGGAGATCGCGCGCATCGAGGCACTTGGGGTCGCGATCTCCCGCGACAACTTGCGCATCGCCGAGAACGCGACATTGATCCTGCCGCTCCACCGCGAGCTCGACGCGTTGCGCGAGGCCGCGGCCGGCGACGGCAAGATCGGCACGACCAAGCGCGGCATCGGCCCGGCCTATGAGGACAAGGTCGGCCGCCGCGCCGTCCGCGTCATGGACCTCGCCGATCTGCAAAGCCTGAAGCCCAAGATCGAGCGCATCCTCGCCCACCACAATCCCTTACGTCGCGGGCTCGACGAGCCGGAGATCTCGGCCGATCAACTTTGCGGCGAGCTCACGGCGATCGCGCCGAAAGTTCTTCCTTATGTGGACACGGTGTGGTCGCTGCTCGACGCGGAGCGCCGGGCGGGAAAGCGCATCCTGTTCGAAGGGGCGCAAGGGGCGCTGCTCGATATCGACCACGGCACTTATCCGTTCGTCACCTCGTCGAACACGGTGGCGGCGCAAGCCGCGACCGGCGCGGGCGTCGGGCCCAGCGCCCTCAACTACGTGCTCGGCATCACCAAGGCTTACACCACACGGGTGGGCGAGGGGCCGTTTCCCACTGAGCTCACCGACGGCGTGGGCAAGCTGATCGGGGAGCGCGGCGCCGAGTTCGGTACGGTGACGGGGCGGGCGCGGCGCTGCGGCTGGTTCGACGCCTGCCTCGTGCGTCAGACCTGCAAAGTGGGCGGGATCAACGGCATCGCGCTCACCAAGCTCGACGTGCTCGACGATCTGCCGAACGGCGAACTTAAGATCTGCGTCGGTTACAAGCTCGATGGCGCGGAACTCGATCATCTTCCAGCGGCGCAAGGGGCGCAGGCGCGCGTCGAGCCCATCTACGAGACCATGGAGGGCTGGACGGAATCGACCCGCGGCGCGCGGTCCTGGGCGGAGCTGCCGGCCCAGTGCATCAAATATGTCCGGCGGCTCGAGGAGCTCATCGGCGTGCCGGTGGCGCTCCTCTCCACGAGCCCGAAGCGCGAGGACACCATCCTCGTGCACGATCCCTTCGTGGATTAGGCTCGCGTTATGGCCGAGAGCAAATATCCCTGGAAAGTGGTGTGGATCACGGGCGCCTCGGGTGCGATCTGCGGCGAGATCGCGCGGCGGCTCGCTGACGCCGGCGTCAAGATCGCCGCCACGGCGCGACCGAGCGACAGGCTCGATGCGCTGGCTGGAGCAAGCGAGAACATCACGGCATTTCCGGCGGACGTGCTGAAGCCCGAAGAGTTGAAGGAAGCGGTCGCCAAGATCGAGGCCGCGCTCGGACCCATCGACATGGTGCTGCTCGGCGCCGGCATGTATGTGCCCTTCGACATCCGCAACATCGATCTCGACGGCTTCCGCAAGACCATGGCGCTCAACGTCGACGGCGTGATCGACGGGGTCGCCGCCGTGCTGCCGGCGATGTTGGCGCGCGGGCAGGGGCACATCGCCATCATGGGCTCGCTGTTCGGCTATGCGGGCTGGCCGGGCAATGGCAGCTATGGCGCGAGCAAGGCGGCGGTGATCAACCTCGCCGAGAGCCTCAAATTGGAGCTCCAAGGGACCGGCGTCGACGTGACGCTGATCAGTCCGGGGTTCGTCGATACGCCGCTGAATGCGGCCTACGACCCGAAAAAGAAGCTCTTCGTCATGTCGAAGGAGCGCTGCGCGCGGAAAATCCTGGAGAAGCTGCCGAGCAAGCCTTACGAGATCGCCTTCCCGACCCAGGTCGAAGGCTTCCTCAAGACCGTGCGCAACGTGCCGCGCAGTCTCTCCTTCCCGCTGGTGCGCTGGTTCATCAAGGCGATGGGCGCGTGATGATGCTCGACACCTTCCGCATGTTCGCCGGCTACAACGCCTGGGCCAATGAGCGGCTTTATGACGCCGCGGCGCAGCTTTCCGACGCGGACTACCGCGCCGACCGCGGCGCCTTCTTCAAGTCGATGCACGGCACGCTCAACCATCTCCTGGTGGGCGACCGCGTGTGGATGCATCGCTTCACGGGCGAGGGGCCTTCGCCCACCGCGCTCGACGCTATCCTGGAGGACGATTTCGAGGGCTTGCGCGCGGCGCGGCGTGCGGAGGATCGGCGCATCATGTCCTATGTGGCTGGTCTGACCGACGAGGATCTCGCCGGCGATATCTGCTACCGCACCATCAGCAGACCGGCGGAGATCGTGCAGCCGCTTCGCTATGCGTTGCCGCACGTTTTCAATCACCAGACCCACCACCGCGGGCAGGCGCACTGCCTGCTCACCGAGATCACAGGCGATGCGCCGTCGCTCGACCTGATTCTCTATCAGCGCGAGACCGGAATCGGTCTCGGTTGAACTTGTACTTGGGTCATCAAGGCGGAGGCGGGCGGTTCAGCCTATCGGCTTTCATTAACGTGAACGCGCATTAACATTACATCTTTCAGGTCGTGCAACGCGTCTCCTGCACGTTTTGCGCTTCGCAAGATAAAGGAGACCCTTGGTATGAAGTATCTCGGAAGCGCTATCGTGGCCCTCGGTTTTGTTGCCCTTACGACCGCCGCGTCGGCCGCCGTCGTTTGCAACGGTGAAGGCGATTGCTGGCGGGTCCACAAGGACTATGACTATCCCCATGGCGCGGGTATCCACGTCTATGGCGACGATTGGCGGTGGGCGGACGGTGCTCCCTATCGCTGGCGTGAGCCCGGCGCGGGACGCGGCTTCTATCGCGGCGGCGTCTGGATCGGTTTCTAGGCGAGGCCGTTCGAAACATTATGAGGGGTGCCGTATCGCGCGGCGCCCCTCATTTGCATTGGCGCGAACTCTCGGGGCCTAAGCCGCCCTCTTTGCCGACCGTGGCGGCGCCATGAACTCGGGCCCGACCGGATCTTTGATCGCTTCGGCGAGGATCGCATCGATCTCCTTCATGGTGGCGCCGTCGATGTGCCAGTCCATGACGTCGCGAACGGCGTCGAGCTGGCCGGGGTGGCGGGCGCCCCACAGTGCGACGGTATCGCCGCGATCGAGGATCCAGCGCACGGCGAGCGCCAGCACGGATTTACCGAAACGCTCCCTGGCCAAATTATTCAGCCCTTCCACGGCCGCGAGATATTGCGCGCGGCGCGGCGGCTTGAACTTGGGATCGTTGTTCCTGAGGTCGTCGCCCTCGAATTTGGTGTCGGCCTTGATCTTGCCCGACAGGAGGCCGCGGCAGAGCGCGCCATAGGCGAGCACGACGATGCCGTGCTTCTTCGCATACGGCAGCACGTCTTCTTCAATCTCGCGCTCGAACAGATTGTAGGGCGGCTGGATGGTGGCGATCGGCGCCGCCCGTTGAAACGCGTCCATGTGGGCCGGGCTGTAATTGCTGACGCCGATGGCGCGGATCTTTCCGTCACGGCGGAAATCTTCGAGCGTCTTCGCCGTCACTTCGAAATCCGTCGCCTCATCGGGCCAGTGAACCTGGTAGATGTCGATCACGTCGGTCTTCAGCCGCCGCAGCGAATCTTCCAGCTCGGTGCGCAGCCGCGCTGGCGTGGAATTCCGCACGATCCCCTCGCCGGACCAATCGAGACCGACCTTGGTGGCGATCAAGATTTTGTCGCGCCGGCCCTCAAGCGCCTTGCCGACGATCTCCTCGGAGTGGCCGAACCCATAGACGGGCGCGGTATCGACGAGATTGATGCCGAGATCGAGCGCGCGGTGGATGGTGGCGATAGCGTCCTTCTCTTCGGTGCCACCCCACATCCAGCCGCCGATGGCCCAGGTGCCGAGTGCGATGCGCGACGCACCGAAGGGAAGGCCCGCAATCTTCAGGTGTTCCATGATTGGCCCCTTTCACGATCTGAATTCGTCGAACAACGCTTCAGGTGGGAAAGGGTGCCACCTGAACATAGAGGGTGGGACAAACTGACCCCGCGCTTTTAAGACAAAAACTCTCGGAAATAGTTGTCGAGCAAGCGGTCCTGGGGATCGATCTCCTTGCGGCGGGCGGCGAATTGCTGGAGGCGCGTGCCAAAGGCCCGGCGGACCATGTCCCGGGTCAGGAACGGGGTCTGGTTGAACAGCGGAACGCCCCGGCGGTCGCTACAGAACTCATTGTAAGCATGGAGGAATTCCTCCCATTCGGGGCCGCCGGTGGAGGCCGGGTCGATGCTCATGCCGGGCCCCTCCCAGGTGTAGGAGAACAGCGCCTCGACGTCGCGGCAGATGGCGTAGCCGACGCTCGGCAGGTTGCAGCGGAAGCCGGTCTGGGCCTCGTAGGCGATGCAGAAGTCGCAATACTCCTCGAGGACGTCGAAAAAGCTGCTCTCGCGGAACGACCACATGCTGAACAGGTACTTCGTCTCGCCGGGATCGCGCGGGTAGTTGATGATCTGCGCGTGCGGCCAGGTGCGGTCCGAGCGCACCCACAAAACTAGGAGCTGGCGCAGCACGTAATAGAATACGTCCTGCGCCTGCGCGCGCAGTTTCGGGTTGCTGATGTTCTTTTGGATCCACAACACCACAGCCGGCGCATATTTGCGCCAGAAGCGGTTGCGGTAGGACCACGTCAGCCGCGATCTCGGCGCGACGTCGGGATTGTCCTTGCGGAGCTCGACCACCACGCGCTTCGCATACGGGAAGATGTAGTACATCACCGCATAACCGCGCGCTTTGTAGATCGGATAGAACTTCCGGAAGTTCTCCAGGGTCAGCGAGTAGTGGCGCACGGCGAGCGCCGTGGTCGGCCTCACCTTGATGGTCACCTCGAAGATGATGCCGAACAATCCGTAGCTCGAGCGGATGAGCTGCATCTCCTTCGGGTTCTCGGCCTCGGTGATCTCGCGGATCTCGCCTTGCGGTGTCACGAGCCGGACGGCGGTGACATAGGAGCTGATCTGGCCAAAGCCGCCGGGGAAGGATGAGTCCTTGGTGGCGGCGCAGGCCATGGCGGCGAGCGTGACGTTGCCGATCTCGGTCGTGATGTAAGGCTGCAGGCCGCGGTCCTTCAGGGCATAGGCGAGCTGCTCGTGGCTCACGCCCGCTTCGACCGTGACTGTGTCGTCGGTGAAGTGCAGGATGCGGTTCATGGCCTTCATGTCGACCATGGTGCCGCCTTGGTCGTCGCCGTTCATGCGCGCCGTGGAATGCATGGAGCCGGCCGGACGCACGGGCGAGGGAAACCGCACCGTGTCGGTCACGATTTCGATGATGTCCTCGACGCTCTCCGGCGCAACCTTCACCCGCGGGTGATAGGTCCAGGTGCCGTCCCAGCTCTTGATGGTGA